>CDYK01028161.1_pt1 | contig 113149 bp, 122 predicted proteins | sample 554841 | NCBI WGS metagenome assembly CDYK01 (sample SAMEA3182102, study PRJEB8094) | gut metagenome | biome: human; feature: gut; material: Stool; isolation source: human stools | place: Canada | collected 2013-02-18
GCTATGCGGGTGAGATTAGAAAGTTAAACAAAAACCTCGCCTTTCCATTAGAATAGAAGTGTTCAAGCTACTATGTCTAACGAAAGGAAAGGTGAGGTTAATGGCAAATAAAGCAAACAGTTTGGCACATACAACATGGATGTGCAAATATTATATTGTGTTTACCCCAAAGTATAGACGAAAAATTATCTATAATCAATACCGGACAGGGATAAAAGATATATTACTATCCTTGTGCAATCATAAAGGGGTAGAGATTATAGAAGGGCATCTCATGCCAGATCATGTGCATATACTGGTGTGTATTCCACCCAAGCTTAGCGTATCTTCATTTATGGGCTACCTAAAAGGAAAAGCTGCATTAATGATTTTTGACAAATACGCAAATTTAAAGTATAAGTTTGGGAATCGTCACTTTTGGGCTGAAGGGTACTACGTCAGCACGGTAGGCTTAAATGAAGCCACGATAAGAAAGTACATCCAAGAGCAGGAGAAACACGATATTATGATAGATAAGTTAAGTGTGAAGGAGTATGAAGACCCCTTCAGGGGTCCCGGCAAGTAATCCGTTCGCCACATCTGTGGCAGCGAAAGAGGCAAGGGCATAGTGGCTTGAACATAAGTGAAAGCCAGCGCCTTGAGACGCTGGCCGGTGACAGAGGCTTATAGCCTCAGACCAAACCGCCCGTTAGACGGGCGGTACTGATATAGGAATTCTTCCTTAAAATAGAACAGCCGCCTTATCCAAGGGCGGCTGTTTTCTCTACATCCTTAGGGCCCATGCTCAGTAAGCCGTAAGAACATAAGAGAGGAGGAGGGTCCGCAACCTTAAGGTTGCGTTTGTATAAGGAACCTTAACCCCATGGGTAAATAGCCTACCGAAAACTATTTGCCGGGGAAAAAGGGCCAAACGATAGGAATGACAATAATGGATACTACGAGGCAGACAAAAATCAATCCGCCGCCGGCTTTTACGTAGTCCATGAAGCGGTAGTGGCCCGGCCCTAAAACTAAGGTGTTGGGAGGGGTACCTACCGGAGAAGCAAAAGCGCAGGAAGAAGCAATCAAAATCGCCATCAGAACTGCTCGGGGAGACGCGCCTAACTGCGCGGCCAGAGCAATACCGACAGGGCAAAGTAGGGCCTTAGACGCAGTATTGGACATAAACTGTGTCAGAATAACGGCTAACACAAAGAGAACTGCGGTTACCACATAAGGAGACGGGTGGCCGCCTAGCATGTTGACCGTCCAGTTGGCGATAGCTGCGCCTGCACCGCTGGTATTCATTGCTTCTGCCACAGGGATCATACCGGCGAATAAGAAAATGGTGATCCAGTCGATCGAATCATAGGCTTGTTTTTCTGTTAAGCAACCGGTCAGTACAGCTAACAAAGCGCCGATTACAGACACGATATGCAGCGGAATCAGATCCAGACCCATGGAGATGATTACTGCTAATACGATAAGCCCGCAAATAATCTGACGGCTGGTTTTTACAGCGATTCCTTCGTTGCCTTCGGCTTCCAGTTCCAATTTGTCCGGATCGAAGTCTGTATCTTTAGGCAACAGGTATTTTCCGATGAACATCATGTATATGATACCTGCAAAAGTCAACGGGATACCGATATAGGCATATTCAAAGAAGCCAAACTGTAATTCCGGCATGCCGGCGGCTTTTAACGCAACGTTCGCCAAAATATTGGGCGGTGTTCCAATCAAAGTGATCGTTCCGCCTAAACCGGCAGCAAACGCTAACGGCATCAACTGGCGGGAAGGGGAGAGTTTCGCCGTGGCACAGACGCTCATCACCACTGGAATCAGACAGGCAGTGGTACCGGTATTGGAAAGCACGGCAGACATCAGTGCTGCGACTACCATAATGCCAATCATCAGGCTGTTTTCGCTTTGTCCGCATAACCGTACGACTTTCGCGCCTATTTTCTGTGCGACGCCGGTGTGAAACATGGATGCGCCGACAACAAACATACCGGCGAATAAAACGACGGTAGAATCAGCTAAGCCGAGAAAAATCTGTTTGGCAGGAACTAAGCCCAATACCCAACAAGCGATTGCGGCGGCCATGGATGTCACCGCTAAAGGAATTATTTCGGTAATGAATAAGATTGCTACAATCAGCAGCAATAATAAACATTTTGTAACAGGTGTCATATGCTGTATTGCCTCCAATTATTTTTTTGATTTTGCTGTTTCATCCTCCGCATGAACCGGATAGAGGTCCGGCAGTTCACGCAGGGTATGCATTTTCTTTGGATCAAGGAAAAACGGGTAATTGGCGGCATCCCCTAAAATACGATGATATCTGTGGGAGTCCAGACTCTGCAAAAATTTTTCCAGTCGCTGTTTTTCATGAGAAAAATCAACGCTTATATTTCTTTTTTTATTCATAGTCAATTCCGGTGCCAATTCCGTGTCCTCCTTGCTCGTGTAAATTATTGCAACTTTGGAATCGTTTCGTTTGGGTTACTATCAGTATAGGCTGTTCGGAGAAAAATTAAAAATATCGATTAGGCAATAAAAATATAACAAATTGGAATATTATCGATATAAAATACTATTTGGCATAAATTTGATTTAATGTGGTAAGCTATGTTAATATAAATACGAAAGATAAATATAAAATATGGAAATAATGATCAAACAAATAATACTGTAAGGGCTGTCCTGTGAAACCGTTTAAGACGTTCGGAGCAGAGGAGTGCTCATAATTTAAATCATAGTTAAGTTGCAAAAGGAAAGGCAGGAAACTATGGATCTGGAGAACTATCGTAATTTTTTAGCCGTAATTGAAACCGGCAGCCTTACCGGTGCGTCTGAATATGTACATGTGGCGCAGCCGGCGCTGAGCAAACAAATCCGCATGCTGGAAAACTTTTTTGGGGCGCGTTTACTGATTACCGAACGGGGCAGCCGAAAAGTAATTTTGACAGAAGCCGGACGCTTGCTCTACCAAAAAGCTAAATATATCTGTTCTCTGGAAGATTTAGCCAGGGAAGAAATTACCAGCGTGCAAAGAGGCGCGGCCGGAACCTTGCGGATCAGTGTAGCCAATTCCCGTTCCGCCCCTTTTATTCAACGTACGTTAAAAGCATTTTGTGCCCTGTATCCGGAAGTAAATTATGAGATTTTTGAAACCAGCTTTTACGAACAAAGTCAGCAATTATTAAATGGAATCACGGAAATCGGTGTTTTGAGTACCCCTATCGGGCAGCAGGATAATTTTGATGAACTCTTTCGCAGAGACGAATATCTGGCGGCGATTTACTGTCAAAAATCAAAGTGGCTGGAACAACCCAGAAGAAAAGGTCTGAATTTATCTGATTTACGTAATATCCCTTTATGCGTATCCACCGGCTGTCATGAGATTTTAAAAAAATGTTGTGACCGGATTGGTTTTGTGCCGCATATTTTAAGCATCAATTCTACACGTCATACTGCTTTGCAATGGGCCTTGGCGGATGTGGGCGTAGCCGTGGTTCCTATTGAGCCGGGCGAAGACATGGGAGATGAATACCAGATCAAGAAGATTCTTGATATCGACGCGGAACTTTATAAATCGGTGGTTAAAGTAAAAGGACGTCCTTTGTCACCGTTGGCATTGAAGTTCATTGAATTTTACAATGAGAACAGTAGCTCCCGGCGTTTGTGCGATATACGTCAATTGGAACGTGAGAGCAAAGCCTGAGCCGCGTCCGTAAAATAAGCTGGAGCATGCGAAAATCAGTACTGATGGTTATGTTAACTATCTTTCCGACCGGGGAAAGACAGGGGCGTTTGTAGCAATAATAAAAATGGTCACTGACTGTATTCTGCAGTCGGTGACCATTTTTTGTGTACAGTGTTGTTTCAGAAAAGCTAAAAACCAGATAGCTGGATCAAGTATGTCAATCCTGAAACTTTTGAATTTTTGAACTGGGAGTTTTCCCTTCCAATGCTTCGCGTTGAATCAAATCTTTGATTTCAAGCCGAACCAGACTTTTCAATAAAGCTAACTGTTCTTTTTCCCGCGAAGTGTTGAGTCCTTCAGGGGAAGATTTTAGAATGGCAGCTTCCAGTTCTTTTTCTTTTTGCAGCAGATAATCATACATATCGTATAATTGGTTTTCATCGTATACTTTTGTTCCGCTCATAGTTACGCCTCCTGAGATTATGATTCATCAAAATAAGGTGTGGTGTTAAAGGTTGGTGCCCAAACGAACCGATAACAAAATTGCGGTGCAATGCCAAACGAATGAATATCCCAAGTTGCTGCCCAAAGTAAAACGCAATCGTATTATAACGTATAAATTTTATTCAGGCAAGGGCGGAATATTTTGAAGAAAGGACGGACTGATATCAGTAAAAGGTGAAGAAAAACCAGTCGCAAAGCGGCTTTGGAACATCAAAACAGAATCGACGTATTCCAAAGGGATATATCTTTCATTCCCAATAGATATTATTCATTTCGCGAGTGTCGGGTTATAATGCAGGTGAAAAAGGAAATGATTCCTAAAAGAGATATCATAAAATAAAGTTGTAAAAACAAGGAGGAAACAAAATGAACGCAGTTATGATGAGAACCGGTTATTTGGCAGTTCCTGATTATTTCAGAGCAGAAACGGCAAAAAGTGGAGAAGGCTTTATTGAAAGGCTGACACGCCGTCGCCTTGGCCAGTGCAATCACTACATGATGTTGACAAAACATAAAATGGATTGCCCTAAACAGTATCAGGGCGTACTGTTTTCTTTCGAGAAATAACAGATCCCCATTCACAGGCAGGGCATTCTCCTCATAATTACCCTGCCTCATTCACTTAAGGACGTCGTGGCGCTGATGACTGCATTTCCAACCAAATAGTCTCGTTTGGTGGAAATAAAGCACATTAGTCCCGGCGTCTTTTTTATTTATTGTTCAGGGGCGTTATACTTTGTTGCGTTGCGCTGAACACTTCATTCGGCACATTCGTTTAAGGGGTCTTCGTTTTTATCGATTAACGTGAACATATCCGTGGTTTCTCGATTATAGGGGAGTCGGGATTTCACTTTTTTTTGCTCCTGCAAAAGCTTTTCTGCTGTCAGAGGCATGGTTTCCATCCTCTTTAATTTTGTGTAAATAGAAGGGCGGCAGGCGCGCCAAACCTCCATAATATTATGCAGGATCTGGGCGCTGGGAATTTCATAGGTTTCGCGTCCTCTTAAGACCTGACGGATATCCGCTTTGCGTTCTTCTGACTCTTCTTCCGTTAACCCGGGGATAACACGGTCCAACTCTTTTTCTAAAGGGTTGTTTAAGTAATCTTCAATCATAATATGCAGTTCATTTTGATAGGTAATTCTGCGTTCTTCCATAAGCTCCTCCTCTGCGCAAACAGCGCGCTTCCATATTTAAATAAATTCCCGGATGCAGAAATTATGAGGGGGTGGCAAGTATCTTTATATTACAACACCTGCCCCTATATTCTTATTGCTTCGCTATTATTATTTTAGCATTAATAATAGACAATATCAATAAGAATGCTATGCTGAATTTAGTAGGCAAGTTTTAAATCGATTTGGTAAGTTGCAACTCGAAGCGAAAGAGTTTTTACGTTGCGTTTCCTGACAGGATGTGCTACAATGCATCTACACAATCAATCTGCGAAGGCGGTGTTGTTTTCAAAACCGCAGGCAGCACAGTCTGAACGTCGGGAGCGAAACCGGGTGCAGATTGTATGCTGCTTCCTTTCCTGCTGTTGGCAGGGCCTTTAAGGGGGTGTAAAGGCTTCGACGGGTATAGGTGCTGTATGATAAGCGAGCCGTGGTTCCATCTGCACGTTAATCGGTGGCCGTTTAAATTTAAACGCAGATAATGATTTAGCACTGGCTGCCTAAGGGCAACCCGTTCTGCCAATCCGGCTCCCGCAGGAGCGGTAAGAACGTCATTTAGCGGGATCGTCTGTGAGCGAGTTTCGTAGTTCCGGGCTAAATTTTACGAAATAGCAACGGCAAAGTGGGTCGGCACACGTTGTCAAAGCGAAATTTAATATGCTGGCTGCGCTCGGAGAAAGTTGTATGGCAATATGTTCGGACGAGGGTTCGACTCCCTCCACCTCCACCATTTTTTAATGATTCACACTTTTCAACATAATAGTGGAAGAGCTTTCAACTGCGCTGCATTAAGTTGCCGGGGCAGTTTCTTTTTGCTTAGGCGACTCTTTCATGGTCTGGCAGAAATCAATCTATATACAACTTAATTTTACAATCGGGAAAAGCGCTTTTGGACAGCAAAAATATAATTTGGGTAATAAGTGCAGTACGGCTGAATTTTCTGGAATACGTAAAGAAAAGGATAAAAGAAGTTTTAAGATTGGAAAATGACTAAAAAATGATATAATAAATATAATATGTATTACAGAAAATAGGACAGGCGGTTCAGAAAAAATTGACATGAAATTAGTTGACATATCTTGCCCGCATTGCGGTGGCGCTATGACAATAACAGATAATGTTAGAACCGTGCATTGCAAATATTGCGAGCATGATTTTCTTATTGATGATGAAACAATGCAAGTGAATCATCGAATTAGCAATGCAGAACAGGCCGGTTACTTGTTTGAAGGAGGCCGGTGGCGTTTTAAGCGGGAAAAACAGGAGTGGGAAGCCAGGATGGAAGAGGTAAATTGTCCTCTTTGCGGTTTCTTTTTTTATGCAGATTCTGATAAAAGATTTGGTTATTGCCCTGATTGCAAAAAGGAAGTGAATATCCCGCAAGCCATGCTGTTTTGCAAAGGTCTTTATTATGAGAAAAGGGGAGATTTTGAATCTGCTGTCCACTGGTACGATAAAGCGTTACAGCTTGATCCCGATACTAAATTGATTTTGGCGGCAAGAAATCGAGTAAAAAAAGATATACCGTGGATTCGTGCTATTGCCGGAATTGGTATTTTGGCTCTAGTTGCAGTTTTTATAAAGTTTACACCAGCAGCAGTAAGTGCTATTTTTATTTCGATTCTACTGATTTCTGCACTTTTATTATGCGTATTTGATAATAATGAAAAAGCAAGTGATGAAGCAACAAAATCAGAATCTGCAAATTCCCCTACTTCGTCACACAGTTCTGATGATATGGAACTTGAGAGTGAAGGCATAGACCTTGAATCTGAGTTTGCCACTCCGTCTATTATTCCTACACCCGAGGTCTGCCAAAGTAAACTGTTAGAGATAGATTGGCTGCTGACCAGATATGAAGGAGATGATACTATGACTGCTTATCTGCGTGACAAGCAGGCTGATTGGGAACAGCTTTTGTTTGAAGCGCAGACGGAAGAAGACGATATGTGACGATGACATTAAGCAGAGATTTCAACTAACTTTGCAGCAATAAGCGCTATAGTCTTTATAGTTGCACATTATAAATTATTGGGGAGAAAAATTGGATATGAAGTTAATTAGTATTACATGCCCTGATTGTGGAGCACATTTACAAGCAACAGCCAATGTAAAAGTACTGACCTGCGATTATTGCAATACTGATTTTATGATTGACGATGAGTTGAAACACTTTTGCTTGCAAGATGCAGAGCAGGTAGGCTATGAATTTGAAAAGGGTCGACAGCGCGCACTAAAAGAACTGCGCGCTGATGAGTTAATGATGAAAAAGCTGGGACCATTAGTTTAAACTTTTTTTATTTCAGTGGACAGTAGGAAAATACTTCATAATCCGTTATATCGCGCATTTAAAACCAAAAGTTTTACAGACAAGATAATCACCCTTCCTTTTTACTTAATGGATATTTTAGCCGATGGCGCGTCATTGACACTACGGGAAATTCTCCGGAGCTTAGATCGCTATGGAGCATATTTTTTTGATAATATGGTATAATACAAAACACCGGATATAAAAGACGATTTTTAGTATAATCATAAAAGGAGACTTGCATGCTTGCTTCAAAAACGATTACGAAAACAGTGACGCAGGAAATGCTGGCAGTACATGTTGGCAGTGGTACCTTAAATGTGTTGGGAACACCGGTGCTGGCTTCTTTATATGAAAACGCCGCGGTGCAATTGGCGGCAGAATACTGTGATGGTAATACGACTACTACAGTGGGAACCTCTTTGTCTCTGACTCATGACGCACCTACACCATTGGGGATGGAATTCAGTGTTACTGCGACTTTGCTTAAGCAGGAAGGCCGAATATTTACTTTTGCGTTGGAAGCACGGGATGCGGTTGGGGTGATATCTACAGGCACGCATACCCGTGTGGCGGTATTTAGCGAACGTTTTCAGGAAAAGGCGGACGCAAGAGGAAAATAAAACGCTGTAATACTGGAACTGGACAGATTTTGACTTAATATCCGGCTTGTATGCAATATCTTGAACAGATTTTTCATCCACTTAAAATCAACACCCTCCTTACCATGATTTAGTGAGGAGGGTGTTGTTGCACACATTTTTAAATTTTATCTCTGTAGCCTATTTATCTTCGTGGTTTATTTTCGTGATACTGCTGCTTCGTCTTAGTTTAACTCCTGTTATTTAGCGAATTGAGCCAGTTCTTCTGGGATTTTGATGCCTAATTTTTCTGCATGTCCTTTGTTAATGATGCTGGTAAAGTCTTTTTGGAACTGGATTGGCATATCCTGTGGTTTGGATTTTCCTGCGAGGATATCGGCCGCCATTTCGCCGCTGAGTACACCTAATTTATAGTATTCAATGTTGATGCTGGCTGTGGCGCCGGATTTTAACAGGCTGGCTTCGGCCGCGACCACGGGGATTTTAGCCTCATCGGTAATGGCCACCAAAGCCGGTGTGGCAGAGACGATGATATTATCGGTCGGCACATAAATAAAGTTTACGCCACGACTGATCAAACCACGGGCGATTTCCTGAATATCATTGACTGTATTGACACTGCCTTCTTCGTAAGCGATGCCAAGTTTTTTCAAATGCTCTTTGGCGATGTTGATCTGCACATGGGAATTCATTTCGCTGGACGTGTACATCAAGCCCACTTTTTTAGTGCCGGGAAGCAGTTTAAGCCCCAGATCCAGTTGCGCGGCTACAGGAGCCATATCGCTGACACCGGTTACGTTGCCGCCGGGGTGTTTATCGGATTTTACCAGTTTGGCTGTTTCAAAACTGGTAATCGCATTGCCGACGATGGGAATCGTCTTGGTTGCGTTCGCCAGCGTCTGGGCTGCCGGTGTAGAGATACCGCAGCATAAATCTACGTTATTATTTACAAAGCGTTGGGCGATAGTTTGCAGGTTGGATTGATCTGCCTGTGCGTTCTGGATGTCAAACTTAATGTTTTTTCCTTCGACAAAGCCTTTGTTTTTTAATCCGTCGATGAAACCTTTGCGGGAATCATCCAAAGCCTGATGTTCTACCAATTGTACAATGCCGACTGTATAGGTTTTGCCTTCCGCATTTTTCTCCCCGCTTTTTTTTGCATCACTGCCGCAACCGGCCAGGGCACCGGTCAGCAAAGTTAATACCATACTGCAAATGACTAATTTCTTCTTTTGAAAAAACATGGATCGCACCTTTCTTTCTGTCTGATTTTGTAGTCATATCGGTGTAAAGATAAAGCCTTATTAATTAAATATACCTAATAATAGAAGTAAGGTCAACCAAAAAAGCAAAATGCGGTGTACGACTGCAGACAATGTAATTTGAGTAGAGGTTCTGGTAGAGGAACAGAATATGATATAATAATAAAATAAAGGTTTTGGCAGGCTCAAAACAAAAGTGAAGGCGGAGGATATATAATAGCGCAGGGGACATATAATTAGGTAAAATAGTACCGTAAATCTGTATCCGGTGTAGAAACCGGTTTTGAAGAGGAGGAAGACCATGAATCTGTATATCTGGCGGCATAATAAGACGTATCACAGCCACAGCATGATCAATGAACCTTGTGTGCTGAACGAATTTTATCTGGATGCGATAGCTATAGTTGCGGCAGAAACCGTAGATGAAGCGCTGGATTTGTTAGCTGCACGCCAGGAAGGATGGCGGGTTGAAGACCTTCGCCAACTGGAGCCTGCGGTGGTGCCCCTGGAAGGCTCGAAAGTGGTATACACGCATGTTCGGGGCTCCATCGATCATTTATAATAAAGCATTCGGAAACGAAAAATAAAAAGGAATAACGAAGTACCGGAAAGGGAAAAAATAGTTATGAAAAAATTAATTATGATGATGTTTGACGGCTGTCCTTATTGCGCTAAAGCTAGAAAATGGGTGTCGGAATTAAAAAAAGAAAATCCTGCTTACGTCCCGGTTCTCGTAGAAGAAGTGGATGAAAATCTGCATCCGGAATATGCGGGAGCCAGGAAATTGAATTATTATTATGTACCAACGTTCTATTTGTGCGATGCAGAAGGGGAGCCTGCGCAAAAATTGTTTGAAGGTGCGCCGCAAAAAGATGATATTCGCAAAGTCCTGGAAGCAGCTGTGACAGGTTGAGCTAAAAGTCGGGAGTATCACGTAGCGCTTACACTATATTGACAGGGAAAATTTGTTTGAAACAGGAGCTATTGCAGAGGTAAAATGGAAAAGGATACCAGAAAACAACCGGTAAAGGGTGCTGCTGCACCGAAACATTGGTCCGTGGAAAGAGATAAAAAAGAAGCAAAGGTATTTAGCGATACGTTATCTGAGCAATGGAGCGCAGACAAGGTGCGTGAAGCGGAGAGCCCGCTGGAAAAAACACGTCGTTTTTTGGGCCGACATATCAATCCGCTGTTCATTGCAGTAAATAAACTGTCCAGTCTGGTACGATGTATTTTGGGGAAAGAAGAGGCGGACATTATCCCGGATTTTGCCGATTTTGGTGATATTATTTCTGTAGAGAGGGTGGGTTTCTCACACTATGCTGTATATGTGGGAAATAACCAGGTCATTCATTATGATATGGACCCCGGAGATAATTACAAAATTTGTGTCCATCAGGCTTCCATGCAAGAATTTTTAAATGGCAGTGATGTGTATACTATTTGTGAATTCCCCCGTATTTACGGGCGTCCTACAGAGGAGGTCCAGTTCAGTGATTTTTCTCTTTTGTTTAAGGACAGAGAAAAAGCACGAATTATGTGGGATACGCTGAAAGGAACCAACTATCGGTTATATACGCCTGCCGAAACTGTGTTGCGGGCCCGGGAACGTATTGGCGAGACCGAATATAACTTGTTCACCAACAATTGTGAGCATTTTGCAATTTGGTGTAAAACCGGTCTTTCGGAATCCGCCCAGATTGAAATTGTTCTGACGGCGCTGTATGAAACGGCCCGCAATATCAGGGAATCGCTGCGGGAAGGGTTAGAAGCGGCAGATGACCTGGCTGCGGATATGGCGGAAAATCTGAAACGTAAAATGGAAGAGCGTAAACGAGGTAAATGATGAAATTTGCGGATGTAAAAGTAGGAATACCTTATCCGGAGAAAAAATTTTTAGTTACGGAAGAAGCAGTGCGGACGTATTTAGCCGCAATAGAAGATGCCAATCCTCTATATATAGAGCAAAAATTGGTGCCGCCTGCCTTTGCTGCCGTTTTTACACGTTGGGAAGCGTTGAGCGGCGAAAAACTGGAAGAAGGTACGATCCATGCCCGTCAGGGATTTCACTATTTAAAACCGATCCATTGGGGAGAAACCCTGACATTGCGGGGGCAGGTAAAGGAAAAAAAGGAAAAGAGAGGCCTTTATTTTGTGACACAGCAAATCGAGGTGTTTGACGAATCAGGAGAGTTGGCGGTGGTTAGCGAGATTACGATTATTTTGCCTGCGTAAAGGGCAGATTTGCTTATTTGTATGATAACAGGTAGAGGGAAAAAGTATGCAAACACTGGAAAAAGGTCAGGTATTTACTCTAAAAGAGAAAAATGTGACACAGAATATAATCAATTGCTATGCAGATGCGGCCAGCGACCATAATCCGCTGCATGTTGACGTAGAATTTGCTGAGAAAACGCGCTATGGCGGTACTATTGCGCATGGTATGCTGAGTCTGGCTTTTGTGCAAACCTTATTGGCGGAAGTTTTTGCTGAACACTGGTTGAAAAGTGGTGCGTTAGATGTAAACTTTATGCTTCCGGTACGCCCCGGCGATACGATCACAGCAGAGGCTAAGATCGTCAAAATCACGCCGCAGGGAGCAAACCGGGAAGTGCAGATGCACGTGATTTGTCTGAATCAGCGCCGGGAAAAAGTTATTATGGGGAAGGCGCGAGTGGTTGTGTAAACGAATCTAAAATGTGGCTGTTCGCATGAAATGAGCGCCTGTGAAGTTGTTTTGATCGATCAGTATTTGGGGGTAGGGCATGAGCATTCGGTTTTCTGTTATGAAGTGGCTGGGGCAACTTTTGGGCACCAAGCGACTGACGTCGTTGCCCCCGGAGAAGATGCTACGCCGGATTCGTCATGCGAATCAGCGGAATCATTTTTTTGTGCCACAGGATGAGGAGTTTTTATATCGGGATGAAGTCATCTCTCTGACCGGGATAGATGGCGCGGAAGGATTTGCAGATCAGGAACAAAAGGCCTCTTTTCACTGTCTGACGATTTGTCATAAAGAACAGGCGGAGAACGCTCCCAAAAAGCGTGGCATACTCTGTGTTTACGGTGGGGGAATGCTTTTATCGCCGCCACGTTTGTTTGTGGGCTTTGCTAAAGATATGGCCAAAAAGACCGGTCTGGATGTATGGTTCCCTTATTATCCTCTGTGTGATAGCTACACGATCCGCGACAGCGTCCGGATGGTATATAAGGTGTATGAGTCCATGTGCAGAGAATATGAGGAAGTTTGTTGGTATGGATATTCCTCCGGCGGAGCCTTGCTTTTGTTATTAGGAGCTTATCTGAATGAGATCAAATCACCTTTGTTGGTCCGCGCCCGGAAATTGATCCTTATTTCACCCGGCGGCGTCCCTGTGAATGAGAAGGAATGGCAGGATATGCAAGACCGGGATGAGTTGGATGTCATGCTTTCCGCCCGTTATATGCAAACGATTCAACCCTTGTTAAAGCATGGTTGCCAGAACATTCCGACCTGGATGCAGACTTGTGAACAGGCAGATCTTCGGGGCTTGCCGGAGACCTGGATTTATTATGGTACTCATGAAGTACTTTTTGCCAAGGCAAAATTTTATGATGACTTACTAACGCAGGCGGAAGTGCTACACCACATGAAAATAGCACCTAAGATGCCGCATTGTTATTGTACTACCGTTTTTTTCCCGGAAGCACAGGCGGATTACGATGAAACGATGCGGATCCTGACAGAAGACTGAGTGCAGTATTAAAAGCGCGCTTATGTGCATGTGACAGAGAAGGAGGCTATGGAGCGATGTTCAAAATGAGAAAAGTCGTTATTGTAGGTGCAGGACATGTGGGTTCCCATGTGGCGTTGAACCTGGTTCAATCCGGCGAAGCGGATGATATTGTCTTAATTGATATTCTTAGGGAAAAAGCGGCAGGGCAGGCGCTGGATCTGGACGATGCGATTTCTGCCTCCCTGTGCCATAAGGATGCAACGGTGCGAGCCGGGTCCTACGAAGAGCTGAACGATGCAGACATATTGGTGATTGCCTTTGGACGGGAGATTTACAAGGGGGAAACCAGGCTGGATATGTTTGACGATACGATCCGTATGGCGAATGAAGTGCTCACGCATTTAAAAAAAGTGGACTTTAAAGGCATCATGCTCAGTATTTCAAATCCTGCGGACATTATTTGTGAATATATCCGGCGGAAAATGCACTGGCAACCGCGACGTTGTATTTGTACAGGTACCAGCCTGGAAACCTGTCGGCTTTTGCGGATTTTATCCGAATTGACCGGCTATAAACGCAGCTCCATTCAAGGATTTTGTATGGGCGAACATGGAAATTCCAGCTTTGTGGTCTGGTCGCATGTGATGATTCAGGGGATTCCCTTTGTGGAATTACGGAAAACAAAAGCGGCCTGGCGCAAAATATCGTTGACCGATCTTCAGGACCAAGTACGTCAGGCAGGCTATCTTGTAGCTGACGGAAAAGGCTGTACGGAATTTGGTATAGCCAACGCGGCCGGTATGCTGATTTCTGCTATTTTTCATGATCAGAAACTGGTATGGCCCTGTTCCACTGCTTTGGAAGGTAAGTATGGGCAACAGGGCGTAGCGTGCGGTGTACCGTGTGTGATTGGTAAAAAAGGGGTAGAACAGATTTTAGAGATAAATCTCTTGCCGGAAGAACGGGTCGCGCTGGAGAAATCCTGTGAAATTATACGAAGTTTTTTAGACCGTGCGGAACAGGTAAAATAAATAATAAGAAAAATGAAGTCAAACGCATAACAAAACCCCGGAAGCGCGTATTCAGTGCGTTCCCGGGGTGATTTTTTCTGGTACTCGGACAGGGGCTCGAACCCTGGACCTCTGCCATGTGAGGGCTAATGAAATATAGCATTGAGCCGCTTGCCCTCTATGTTCTCACTATTTTTTGTCACGCTTTTTGTCCTGTTTTGATATTTTTCGATGAGGTGCTGATTATAGCCTGGTATTGCGTGGCCATACATGTTTAAGGTGGTCGTAGCATCTGCGTGACCAAGGATTCTGGAAACTTCTAAAATAGGCACTCCACGGGCTAAAGCTGCGGTAGCAAAAGTGTGCCGGAATGTGTGGATCGTTTTATTGTCTACGCCAGCAGCCCGGCAAATCTTTACCCATTCACGGCGAATATTATTATAATTTAACGCGGTGCCTTCCTTTGACTGAAACAGTAGACCGGAAAGCCTTGTGATGTTTCCATTGATCCGCAGCGCTTTCAACCTGCTCAGCATATTGTCAAATACAATAGGGATATAACGATCGCCTGCTTTGGTTTTAGGGGTGTTAAACTTTTGTCCTGTGCGTCCTATTTTTGTTCGGCAGATATGTATTTCCCGTTTCTCAAAATCAATATCTTCAATCTGTAGCGCCAAAAGTTCGCCGACTCGGCAACCAGAAACAAGGGCCATATAGAAAAATATATAATATCGATGCCATGCCAGATTTTGTTTCATCACACGAAAGAGCCGAAGCAGCTCCGCAAAAGAGAAAACGGTAACTTTTTTACTCTGTACCTTGATCGGCTCCACCGCATCCATTGGGTTATGCTTAATTTTTTTTAGCTGGAAGGCTTTTTTGAATGCGCCGGCTAATAGCTTATGGATTTTGTATATTGTTGCACTGGCCAGAGTCGGCCTATAAAAATTGTATAATTCCTGGATTTGTTCTGAGGTGATTTGATCCAACGGATATTGATAAATTGGTTCTAATTTCCGCGCTGTGTACTTCATCCGTTCAAAGGTCTGCTCTCGTATCTTTGGCTTTTGAAAGTTTGTCATGTAATAGATGATCCACTCACCCAAAGATATGTTTGCTGGGGCGTAAAGCTCTCCGGATTCTTTTTCCCTGCGGATTTTGCGCTTCAACGCGTTTGCTTCACGCTCTCCCTGTTTTGTGTGTGGAAAACGCTTGCGTACTTCTTTGCCGGTGTTATCATAATACCGATAAGTATAGTAACAATATTTTCCCCGTTTTTCTTCAAAAACACTTCCATCACCGTACATAGCGTACCTCCTGTTAAAACTAATTGATAGAGGAGGCCGGCCATGCTATAATAGACATGACAAAGCCTTCTTCCCTCATTCGCGTGTTGGGTGGAATTTGTCGACTGGACCGTTCGGAGTTGCCGCTCCGGGCGGTCTTTTTTATTTGCCGCTATTTAAGAACGTCATTCTTTTTTCCCTTTTACTATGCTGATATACCGTTTCAATTCTTCTATTTCGTAATTGGCAATCAGGCACGCCATTGCTTCCGGGTTCTTATCATTCGCGCGATAAGAATCAAAACAATCGTAATACGCAGAACGATCGCGGAATTTAATATCAATCGGGAGCAGGCCATGTTTCACCAGCTCCAGTTCCATAAGCAGACGGCCGGTGCGACCGTTTCCGTCAATGAACGGATGAATCGTTTCAAATTCCAGATGCATCCGAGCAATAGCTTCGATAATGTGTTGGTTCCTTTGCCAAGCAGCGTAATTTTCTATCAGCTGTTCCATGGCAACGGGAACCATATATGGTTGAGGCGGAGTGTGCTCGGCGCCCATGATCCGGACAGGCACGCTACGGTAGCGGCCTTTATTTTCCGCGTCACGCATGAGCACAAGGGAGTGAATATTTTTGATCACAGATTCTGTCAGAGGTGTATCCGTTTGTGCAAGGTCAAGAATGTAGTAAAATGCATCCCGGTAACCGATCACATCCAGATGGTCACGCAGCGGTTTGGTGGCAATGGTAATACCTTCCTGTAAGATCAGGGCAGTTTCGCGCAAGGTGAGGGTGTTGCCCTCAATAGCGTTGGAGTTGTAGGTAGTCTCAATGATGAACTCCCCACGGAGACGTTTTAGCTCTGCTTCATTCAGCGGGCGCAAGGATTTCAAAGTTGTTGCCAGCTGGTCTATGGTATTGAACAATGTATTCATAATAAAATCCTTTCGCAAGGTAAACTGGTCGAATTCGATCAGTATGAACATATTTTTTGCAATTAATTTTTAAAAAAACAAAACAGAGCTTTTACGATGGCAAAAGCTCTGTAAACAAAATTCAGGCGCTTGTCCGAAGACGCGCGCCCTATAAAACCAATGGTTTTGCTTGTACTAAAATTATAAAGAATTACAGGGCATTTGTCAATAATTTTTCTCAATAGCATAGAAAAGTTTAGCAATAAACTTGTAGGTTGTCACCAATGCTGCGTTCTTAGAATAATACTCTTTATGTTTTTGCATCCTTTGGAGTATCGCTCTGATGTCTTTGCATTTTTGCTTTCTCATAGGCTCGCTGTGTACTATTTTGGGATAGAGCCACAAAAGACAGGAAAAATCATGCAAGGGTCTATTTGCCAGCTTATTTTGTCGTAACCGTTTTGATATGGAAGGGATTGATTGCACAAATTTTAAAAATTCCGGGTTTGGTTTTGATTGGCTTTTAGCACGCACATCATTTATAAGACAGGCATTATGCGCAGCGGCATTCCGCAAATTTCGAACAGGGAAAAGAGCTTTGTAGTCAAAAGGCAAGCGTTTTGGGTATTGGTGCTCATAAAATTCGATGAACTTGCAAAGTTCCCCAAACGATATGAGTTCAAAGATAACCCACACTGGATATTCTGGACTATATTTAATTAAGTCGAAATGATATGAATTGTTCAGGTAGCTGTTAATATGAGCGCGATATCTAAGATTGGCATCCCATAAACTTACAATATTATATCCGTCTTCAGCAGGGTTTTTTTCTATATCATTTAACAGGATTGTTTTTAGTGCATGCTCAATGTCAAGACACATCTGTAAAATTAGGTAACGGAGTTCATAGTCTATCGTTGACAGATCTTTAAGATATGCAAAATCCAAATTGATATATTTTCCTTTGTTTATCCCTAAAGGAGCTTTGTTATAATTTTTTCTGTATGAAGCTAATTTGAAATAGTAATTGTGTTTGCATAAAAAGTGTTTTGCTTCTTCTTCCGAAACGATATCAAAACGGATGCCTTTTCCTACTTTCATATGGTGAATTAAATCATCAATAGATAGAAGCCTTTTTTGAGCCATTGCATAAAAACCTCCTTATATGTTATAAGCTTCTCCTAACTTCAACTACCTTGCCAATAATCCGGAAGGTCTTTTTCTATTTACCGAAATATCTGGATAAGGTTTGTGTGTTTGGTATCCAACATACCGGAGTCTAAACAGCAAACTGATTCTATAAAAGTCTGGGGAAGAGCAAGGGCGCTTTTAAAAGATTCGGCAGTATACACATTTTTATCCAATAAAATCTGTATGGCTTGCCGCATTAAAACAGATTTATCCGGGGCAATGCTATCATCTAGTGGTTCAACTTTGCGCCATCTTCTCCTGCTGATTTGCTTATTTAAATACAAGGCATAGTCTTCATCAATTAAATGTAGCTTTTTGCATCGCATTAGTAAGCCGGCAACAGAAATCTTCCATCTGGGTTTTAAAGAAAGAAGTCCTTGTAAACTAAGGGAAACCACTTCATTGAGAAAGCTGATGCCAGGCAATAGGAAAGCACTTGCAAAATTTTTAGCTTCGGATTCAATCCTCTTAAAATCTTGGTTTAAATCTTCTGCTCCATGGAAAAACAAATGGCATAACTCATGAGCTAAACTCATACGTAGTCGAAATGCGTTGTTGTTGTGGCTAACAAAAATATAGGGACGATTTTCGGACCAGAAAGAAAATCCATCAATATCATTGGGTAAATCTAAAAAACCAATGATAACTCCTCGTTTTTCCAACTCATAGGTCAGGTTTTCAATAGGACCATAACCAAGCCCCCATTTTTTACGAATCCAGCGTGACATTACTTCTACATCTAATGATTCTTTTCCGATAGAGAAAGATTTTTTGATATCCCAAAAAAGAGGGTCTACTTGAGGAAATGCAACAGACTTTTGTAATTCCTTCACGATTTCTGTAATAAACAATTTTGCTTGAATAAAGGAGACATCTCTTTTCACCTTTGTAGCTCTAGTTAATTTGCGATAATAAACAGGGCTATCTAAGGTTAACTCAGTATCGGGTTTAAAATAAAAGTCATAAGGCAGGTTATAAAGTGTATATAGTTTCTCGAAAACTTCAAAACTGGGAATAGACCGACAATTTTCATATAATGATATCGCCTGAGGGCTTACTCCGACAAGAGGCCCCACCGCAATAGAAGTGAGACCAGCCAGTTTTCGGGCTTCTAAGAGGCGGATTCCATTAACTGTATTGGTGTTATTATTTAGCTTCCTTTTCATCATGTGCAGCACCATCCTTGAGCAGGGTTACTAAAACTTCCTCCGCTTGCTTTGCGTTTACTATTTGAATCTTGGGAGAGGAGATGTCAAAATTTCGACGGTATGCCCAGCCATTTATACAGGGAACGCCATAGCTGGCGAACATAAGAGAATTTTTTTGATAATCGCCATAATTAACCAAAAAACTATTTATTGGTTCAAAACTAAAGGGAGTAGGATTGAATAAATCTATTTCTGTATCATGACGATAATATACCTTTAACGGTTTTTCTTGTGGTAATGCTGCCCGGACAAAGTAAATGATTTTTCCATTTCTTAATAATTCTATGTGATGACAATTCTTAGCTTTATTTAAAGAAAAACGATAATCAAAGGGTACATTGCCGGTTTTTGCAGCGGTCACAATAGAAGCTGATATAGCATAGCGTAAGATATCTGCAGAAATATCCTTCGCCACAGGAGTGAGAGACCATTCAGGACCTCTCATTAAAAGATTGTTACGAAGCTCATAGGCATCGTTCAATAGAAGGACGATAGCGTTTTGTACTGATTTTGTAAAAACCTTATTGGTTTCTTCTTTGCAGTATTGCTCAAATTCTGTAATCATTTGGACACCTCCGCTTGTTATATGTGTTGCACAAGTATTATATACTTTTTTAGCAAAAAAACAAGTATAACAAGAATTTACGTGAAAAAAACAAGCGAATAACATCTTTGTTTTAAATATGTGCAAAATTTGCACAAGTTGAACTTTTATCCAACTCATTTTCTCTAAATATACTTCTTATATGACGTTGTATAACAGAACGATCCCTGTCAAATAGCTGTGCCATTTCTTCGGCACGTAGCCACACCGTATCTTGTTCCGGTGTTACCTGAAAATCCAGCTCAAAGGAGCCGTCTTTGAATTTTACGATATTATTTTCCATGGTCGTCCTTTCTATCCCGATAAATTAGGAGAGATGGTTTACCTTTGCAAGATCCGGGCGGTCCTTTTATTTTTTCCACTTCACGACGTGCGCCTTTGCCTGCTATTATCATCTTGCGGACGCCCGTAAAATGATCGTAAAAGTGCGTTTCAAATTACCAAACACTTGGGATTCTCACTCTTTCTTTTCCTGCAAAGACTTCACATCTGTTTCCAATTCCTGTAGATCCTGTTTATCGGCAAGAGTCGCTTCATATCTCTTGCGTCGTTTTTCAAAGGTCTCATATTCTTTGGAAACAATTTCTTTCATGGCAGCATTGGAATATTGACCATGCGAACGGAGCAGGGGAACCTCATGATCCGTCAGAATTTTATTGGCGGTGCTGCGCCAGTAATCCAGTGTCAATGTTTTACGAAGCTTCACACGGAGTTCGGCGCTTTCAAGGAAAATAGATACCAGGCGATTCAAGGAATCAATTTCATCATTCGACAAATAATTCTTGGCAATGTAGATGTCTTGCTTCCGAACCCGTGTTCCCTGCCACGCAGTGAGGGCCATATTGGGCTTCGCGGCATCGGCGCGGGAAATGATAAGATCAGCAGCCGTCTTACCGGTTACGGCATAGATCAGTTTGTTCTGGGTTTCCGCAAAGAAATGCTGTGTATCTTCTTCTGTGCTGACATAATCTGCCGACAGAGCGAACAGGTCGCGCAGTTTCTGATAGAATCGCTTTTCGCTGGCACGGATGTCACGGATCTGTTCCAGTAGTTCATCAAAATAATCCGGGCGCCCATCGGGATTTTTCAACCGGTCGCTATCCAGCAGATAGCCTTTTAGTAAAAACTCTTTTAATGTAGAATTTGCCCACTTGCGGAACTGAGTGCCACGAGGAGAGCGGACACGGAAACCAACTGCAAGGATGACCTCCAAACTATAAAATACGACAGGTCTATCAGAATTTGCAATTTGCATAAAACGCAAATTGCTTTTTTTATCTACTTCATTTTCATCAAAGATATTGGTAACGTGCCTTGAAATAGTAGAAATGTTTTTATTAAACAGTTCGGCCATTTGTGCTTGGGTAAGCCAAACCGTATTATTTTCAGCGTAAAGCTTTACACTGGCTTTCCCATCTTCTGTGTTATACAGAATGATATTTTCCATGATCTTTCTCCTTGCCCCCTCGAATTCGAGGGGGTTAGTCTTTTTTCTTGATTAATTTCTTTATCTCTTTGTCAAAATCAGAACTGATACGCTGTGTCTTGTTAAATTCTGTGTATTCGGCAATCGCTTTGGCGTCAGCCGCTTTTTTGGAAATGCGTCCGGAACCTTTTAAAATTTCGTATCTGCGAAAAGAGAGAAATTCATTGACACTGGAGGCAAATTCTTCCATCGTAAATACTATTTCTCGCTCAATCAAGTCTTCAATATAATCAAAATAACCGGATACTGCACTTTCTAAACGGCGTATTTGTTTTTCATCCAAGTAATTCTTTGCGATAGTTACATCAGACTTTAAAATGCGACCCTCCGGCGAATTTTTCCAGGTGGTCAGTCCCATGTGGTCTTTACTCCGATCCGACCGATTGTAAATAATTTCGGCAGCGGTTTGTCCGGTAATCGCATAGTGGAATTTATTTTGTACCATAGCATAAAACTGATGTGTAATTTCGGAATCCTTGTCGTAGTCTATGCTGCATTCGGCAAAAATATCTGTAATCTGCTGCCAGATCCGCCGCTCGCTGGCCCGTATGGAACGTACTCTTTCCAGTAATTCACGGAAGTAATCTTTACCAAATGCTGTACGGGCCTGTTTTAGCCTATCATCGTCCATGGCAAAGCCTTTGATGATATATTCTTTCAGGATGTCTGTGGCCCATATGCGGAACTGAGTAGCACGGCGAGAGTTAACGCGGTAGCCTACGGAAATAATGGCGTCGAGATTATAGAAATTAGTTTCATGAGATTGTGTTTTACCGGGTATTGCTCCGTGGAGAGTGGTTGTTGCAAATTCTGCAACAACCACTTCTGGGTTTAGTTCGCCTTCGGCAAAAATATTTTTGAGATGTCTACTGATAGAAGATTTGTCAACACCAAACAGATCTGCCATAGCCTTTTGTGTAAGCCAGATTGTTTCATTTTGAATAAAGGCATTTACTGAAATATCTTCATCTGCTGCGCGATAGATTAAAAATTTAAATTGCGTTGTATCCATATTACTGCTCCTATACTGTCAGATATCCTCCAGCGAATTACCGTTACAAGCTTCTCCGCACTTCAACTACCTTGCCGATGATCTTTACCGGTAAATCTTCTATAAATTAATCTTAGAAAAAAGTAATTATAGCAATCAAAAAGAATATGATAAAGAAAAATATAATAAAAATAATACACCCAGTAGCACAACCGGAAGGTAACTGTTGCTCATCAGGAGGAATGGAATCTAAAAGACTGTTTGTTGGTTTAGGCTCGAAGTTTTCAGATATAGGTTGAGTAACGGTCTCGTTAATAACCTGTGGCTCCGATACAGGACTTGTTAAATTATCATCTTGTAGTTGCAATTTTTTGCTTGTATTGGCATTAGACGCAACTAATCCACTTCCGATTAGGAAGGAATGAGCTTCTTTAAATGCATAAGTTCTTGTGCTTCCTCCGATATGTGAGCGCTCCCAACCATTATCTACGGTGGTAAAAGTGCCAAAGAACCTTAAATCTGAACCTTCATAGTTATTAATTAAAGATTCTTCAAACTTCTCATCCCAAATGTGCAGATTTGCAAAATGATAAAAGAAATCTTTGTTTGGCGAGCAGTCCATATCGCTTTCCCTGTCTTCTGATAAATACCGGTATATAGAAAAGCAGAAAAAAGCATACCGATCTATTTTGGGAAGTTGATCAAACACGGCACGGTAAAGGCCTTTTTTGCCTATCCAATCTGAAAAGATTACATCGTGCCTGTCGGCAAAATTCATCAGTCCTTGTTTGGGCGGATTCCTATCATCTACATAGCGACTGATTAGGCAGCTTACGTCGTTCGCGCACATATCTGGAGTAACAGGGGCACCCAAATCTTTCGCATATTCCAACTGACGACTTGAGGGGGCTGGTGCAGGTACAGACTCTACTTCAAAAGGATCTTCAAATCCTTGCTTCCGGACATTTTCAATGGCCTGTTCTTCATTTCTGGCATAAATCGTGACCGTCCGTTTACGTTGAGTTGCAGAATATTTAGCTTTCACCTTATAGCAATTTCGATTTAACATAGTATATTCCTCATATTATCTATGCCTGATAGCTTTCTGTTAATTGACATAGTAATTGCTACTCCCAGTCTCTGCGGGATTCTACGACTTTACCAATAATCCGTACCGGCAAGGACTCAATCTCTTCTTTGGTGTAGAAATGCGGCGGATACACTGTCGGATTTTCACCGATCAAAATCACCCCGTTCTCTTGATATTTAACCCGTTTAACAGTAGCTTCATCGCCGTTGACCAGAACAATGGCTGTTTCTCCACTTTCTATGTAGTCCTGTTTCCGGACAATCACCGTATCTCCGTCACGAAGGGAGGGTGTCATGCTATCCCCTTTGACGTGCAGAGCAAAATACTCGCCTTTAGCCGCCATTGCTGGAGTGATTTCCTCGTACCCCTCAATATCCTCAATGGCTTCCAGCGGTATGCCGGCCACGACCTTACCGAGAATGGGGATACGCACACCTTTGACGCGGGGTGGGCTCGCTGGAATAGTAACAGGTTGATCATCATCTAAGCTTTTAATTAAAGTATCTACATCCATTCCTACTGCCTTTGCTATTTTTTCAAAAGTCTGTAGCGTAGGTGAAATAGGTTTACCGGTAGAGGGGTTAATTCCTTTTTCTAACTGGCCTATGTAAGCTTTACTAAAACCACAAGCGTTAGCCACGTCTTGCATGGATAGGTGATGTTCCGCTCTATATTTTTTTATCCAATCTCCTAATGTCATTGTAATCACCTCATTTTATTGTCGATTATATTTTACATTTAAAAATATTTTTTGTCAAACATACTTGACAGAATCATGGAAGTAAAATATACTGGACAAAAAAGGAGGTAGGATTAAATAAAATGAAACTAAAACTAAAAGAAATCAGAGAGAAAAAATCTATGTCTCAAACCGAACTTAGCATTAAATCTGGTGTTTCAAGACAGACGATATCTGAATTGGAGCGTGGAGAGGAAGATGTTAATACCACTACTATCACGTTGCAAAAGCTGGCGACAGCATTAAATTGTACAGTAAGTGATTTTATTTAGCTCGACCGTCTAATATACTATTCAAAATATCAGCGGTGAGAGGGGGTGAGGAGATGGAAGATGTAAAAAAACTATCGCCGGAGGAAATCCAGGCGATAGAAGAGAGGTTAGATGGACCGTTTATAGATAGATCCATGGGGATGACAGATAAAGTCAAGAGATGTTTAGATAATGCAACATTGGAACGAAAGGTAGATGTTTTGACCATCGTTACCATTGCTTTGCTTAGGCTAATGTTACAAGTCTATGGGAGTCATGGACCAGACATTTCATCCCATTTTGAAGATGAAATTAATCGTGGGATGAAAGATATCATAAGCAAAGAGATTTAAATAAATCGCCATAAGGAGTCATGATAAACATACCTTATAACTTTGTAAACCCAACACGCGAATGAGAAAAGAAATGAGGTGAAGAACGTGCAGTTAATCAAGATACAGGATTACACAGAGAAGTGCGGCCTGCCGGAAAGTACGATCCGGCGGTATTGCAGAGAGGGGATTCTGCCGGCCATGCGGATCGGACGAAGGTATTACATTGATGAGCCGGAAGCAGATGCAGTCCTGAAAGAACAGGTAAACCTATCTACGGCGCAGAGGCGGGCCAGCCCAAACGTACCGGAATTGCGCCGGCAGAAAAGCAGCAAGAAGTTTGATTTTTTAGAAGCATTAAAAAAAGCTTGAAAGGAGCGAAGCGGAAAGGAGCGTGATGGTAGAAATGCTGAAACTGGTAGCTACGTTAGCATTAATCATCGCTACGTGCCTGTGGGACTTTAATCCGGCGGGGCACATGGACGAAATCACCTATACTGTCCATACCGGGGATACGGTCTGGCACATAGCAGAAAAGTATGCAAGCTGTCAGGCGAAGACGTTTGAAGAGTTTGTCTATGAGATCAGCGAAAAGAACAAGCTGGCCGGCCGACACATTTACCCTGGCGATAAGTTAATCATTCCGCTGTGGGTAAGGGCGAGAGGAGAGGAAGAGAAAAATGGAAAGTAAAGCCGAGTACATGCAATGGAGAGCTACTCATATTATATTGCCACGCAGCAAAAAAGATGTGCTTGTAAGTTTAATCCGCATGGATCATAAGACAAAAGTCAAGATAGCTTCTTACGAAGAAGGAAAAGGGTGGCATAAAATCGGACCGCAATGGGAAGTAGTGGCATGGATGCCGTTACCGGATGCGTATGAACGGTGCAAATAAAAAGGCCCTGACCGCGGCAACGGCCAGAGCACAGAAGGAACGCTACAAGTTAACTATAGCATCTTAATTATAGCATAGGAGAGAGAAATGGACAATTCTAATAACAGAATTAGCAATTCTAATAACGAAATTGGCAATTATAATAACGGAAAATACAGTAACCACAACAAATATATAGTCGCACTTAAAAGAAATGAATATTGGAATGGTGAACTATTCGATTCAAAGGCGGCAGCGCTGCAGGCCGCAAAAGAACAAATTAAAGAATGGATGCCGGGGGACTATTCGGATGTGTTCGGGGCGACCACGCAAGGGAAGATGCGGATCATGATGCGTTTTTAGAGGACGTAACAGAAGATCAAGTCGAAGATCTTCAAAAAGAGCTGCAGAAAGTATTTGACAGATGGATTGACGGAAACGACCTCAGGTATTGCTTTAGTATTTGCAACATTGAAAAAGTGGAGGTGAGCAGCATTGGAGACTAAAGTTATTTACTGCAAGCGCTGCGGTGCCCCTATCCGCATGATAAAAACCAGAAGCGGGAAATTTATGCCGGTAGACAGTGAACCGGTATCAATCATAGTAGATCCAAAATCACGTGCGTTTTACGTCACGTTAGGCGGGGATGTAATCAGGGGTGCGCGACAAACGGGATTTCCGACAGGGAACGAGGTGGCGGCGTTTACAAGTCATTTTGCGACTTGTCCGGCGGCGGCAGAATTTAGGAAGAGAAGCTGACGGGGAGAACGCGACATGAACTATCAGGAGTTTTTAAAAACAAAGGTGGTAACGGCACCGAAGAGCGGACTGACGGTTGATGTATCGGAAATCAATCCTTGTTTGTTACCACATCAAAAAGCGGCTGTGCTTTGGGCCATCGCAGGTGGCCGCAGGGCATTATTTGAAGCATTTGGACTTGGTAAATCTGTTCAGCAAATGGAATGGTGCCGTTTGATTACAAAACATAAAGGCGGGCAGGCTTTAATCGTCTGCCCGTTGGGTGTAAAGCAGGAATTTGCGACAGATGCGGTCACGCTTCTAAATATAAAACCGCCCGTCTATGTTCGGACAATGGAAGAGGTAAGAAGCTGTAAATCAAATTTGATGATCACGAATTATGAACGGGTCCGGGATGGCGATATTGACCCTCATTATTTTTCCGCAATTAGCTTAGATGAAGCAAGCGTATTGCGTAGCTTCGGGAGTAAGACATATCAGACGTTTTTACAAAAATTTAAAGGCGTACCGTTTAAATTAGTCGCTACGGCCACGCCCTCGCCGAATCGATACAAAGAGTTGATCCACTATGCAGGGTATCTTGAGATCATGGATACCGGTCAGGCATTAACAAGATTCTTTCAGCGTGACAGCACAAAAGCAAACAATCTCACGTTATATCCTCATAAAGAAAAAGAATTTTGGTTGTGGTTGAGCACGTGGGCCCTGTTCCTGCAAAAACCATCCGACCTGGGGTATGACGATACGGGATACGATTTACCGCCGTTAGAAGTCCGTTATCACATGCTGACACCGCACAAAGTCCAAAACGAATTTGAAAAAGACGGGCAGGGGAAGCTGATTAATGATGCGGCCGTAGGGTTGACAGAGGCGGCGAAAGAAAAGAGAGAAAGTATCGACATCCGTGTGGCGGCGATGAAAAAGATTGTACAAGAAAATCCGGAAGATCATTTCGTCTTATGGCATGACCTGGAATCAGAACGGGCCGCAATAAAAAAAGCTCTGCCGGATTGCAAAGAAATTTACGGCTCGCAAGACTTAGATATCCGGGAAGAAAATACAATTGATTTCAGCGAAGGTAAATTTAAGTTGCTGGCCACGAAAAAGGAACTGTCCGGTAGCGGGTGTAATTTTCAGCGTCATTGCCACCGGCAAATATTTTTAGGGATCGATTATGAATTTAATGATTTTATCCAGGCAATTCACAGATGTTATCGCTTTCTGCAAAAAGAGACGGTAATTATTGACATACTCTATATGGAAACAGAGCAGGAAATTTTAAAAGTGCTGCAACGTAAGTGGGACGAACACAAAAAACTTACGGCAAACATGGAAAAAATCATTAAAAAATACGGTTTAAGTCAGGTGGATGCGGTGAAGGAAATGCAAAGAAGTATTGGTGTAGAGCGGTTAGAAGTGACTGGAAAACACTGGAAAGCTGTGCATAATGATTGCACGCTGGAACTGGGCAACATGGCAGATAACTCAGTAGATGAGATTATCACCTCAATTCCTTTCGGCAACCACTATGAATATTGCGAAAGTTATAACGACTATGGCCATAATGACGATACAGAAAAGTTCTTTGAGCAGATGGATTACATGACGCCACATCTGTTCAGGGTGTTAAAACCGGGCCGGGTGTATTGCTGTCACGTAAAAGACAGAATCTTGTTCGGCAATGCTACAGGAACAGGTATGCCGACAGTAGAACCGTTCCACGCTTCTACAATCTTTCATTATATGAAGCATGGATTTCAGTTTTTCGGCATGATAACCGTGGTAACGGATGTCGTTCGGGAGAATAACCAGACATATCGGCTTGGTTGGACGGAACAGTGTAAAGACGGAAGTAAAATGGGCGTGGGTTGTCCGGAATATGTGTTGCTGTTCCGCAAACTGCCCACAGACACCAGTACGGCCTATGCTGATATTCCGGTAGAAAAAACAAAAAAAGAGTATACCAGGGGCCGCTGGCAGATAGATGCACATGCGTTCTGGCGCAGTAGCGGGGATCGATTAATTACAAAAGAAGAACTGCTGCAAACACCGGTCACGAATCTGCAAGCTGTGTACCGCAAATATTCCCGGGAGAGCATATATAATTTCACGCAGCATGTAGCATTGTCGGAAAGATTGGACGCAAAGCACCATTTACCGGCCACATTCATGGTAGTAGCTCCCGGTAGCTGGACACCGGACGTATGGGATGATATCAATCGCATGAAAACGTTGAACACGAAACAAAAGTTAAAGCGGCGGCAGATGCATCTTTGCCCGTTGCAGATTGATATTGTAGAAAGATTAGTAGATCGATACAGCAATGAGGGAGAAACCATTCTTGATCCGTTCGGCGGCTTAATGACAGTACCGCTTGTGGCTTTGCAAAAGCACCGGAAAGGAATAGGCATAGAGTTGAATCCGGATTATTTTCGGGACGGAGTCGGATATCTGCAAATCGAAGAAGAAAAGCAGGAAACGCCTACACTCTTTGATTTCATTCAAGAAGGTGCATAAAAATGAAAAGTCGGAAAATCTATCAGGAAGAGGAAGGACCATCTTATAACGACCCGCCATATCCTCCGGATACAGGTTATCTTATCTTAGCAATCGCCTGCATGGTGCCGGAGTACATATGCGTTGAAAAGGCCTGTGCGATTTATTACGGCAACTATAAAGATTTAGACCGTGTGCGGATTATGTCATGCGAAGAATTGCAGAAGAGGCGGGACAAGGAGAAAAAAACCTTCCGGGAGAGACAGAATGATCAATATCGATATGGTATCAAAATCAAAGCGCGGCGACAGGCCGTTGCTGATTCACAGAATAATAAGGAAAAAGGAGAGCAAAATGGAAGGGTTTGAAAAGTTTGTCAGTGGAAGACGTGCCCCGGAGGCGGCGGGATTTACGAATATCCCCTGCCTGGCATTTTATGCAGACGAAAAGCGCTGGGAAGTAGTTTACTACTATGCAAATCCGTTGGATAAAAGGAAAGAAAATAAAAAAGCACATTGGACGACCTATACCGGAGACAAGGCGCAGACGCAGACAAAATATATGATTTTACCGGATGAGCCTCCGGCGGCGAAGCGGACAAAAAAATGAGGACAAAGAAAACATCGATATTGACAACGGACTGGAAGCATTGCTATTTATGCGGGCGGTCGGCAGAAAACACGCATCATATCTATGCCGGATCCCGCAGAAAGGCGAGCGAAAAGCACGGATTCAAGGTGCCGCTATGTCATGATTGTCATACAATGAGTCCTCGGGCCGTGCATAACTGTCGAGAGCGAGATTTGTGGCTCAAGCGGGAGTGCCAGCTTGAGTACGAACTTGGCGGCGGCACAAGGGAAGAGTTTATAAAAATAGTCGGTAGAAGTTATCTCTGATTAAAAGTTTCTTCTATTATATATGTTTATTTAGCAGCGACATGAAGCTCCGGATATGTTTTATCACAAGCATATTTCTTCATTAAATAGAAGTAAAACCGGGGAAAGGCGCAGGCCGGTCCGGGGCTTTATGTTTTTATCCACGGCGGCGACGGCCGCTTTAAGCTTGAAAGTAAGTGTTAAGAACTATGCAACCGTAAGGAGATGCAGAACATGAGTGTAGTGAAAAGAATCAATATCCGGCAAAGGACCTTTTACAGTAATACAAATATTGCAAAGTCTGATTACCGTCATGTTGGACTTTTTCAGTACAATCAGCAGGAAGATGAGCCGGTCAGAATCACAAAGACGAGAAACCGCAAAGAGAAATTGACTTGTCCGGCAAAAAAGACAATGAATGACAAAAGAAGTCGTTTATATTTTGACTTGCTCGTGAAAGGGAATTTTGGTGAGAACGATTATTTTATTTCTTTGACTTACTCAGATCCACACTTACCGGCAGACGAAAAAGAAGCGGAAGAGAAAATAAAAAAATACACAAGAGATTTGCGCCGGGAAGCAAAGAAGTTGGGAATACAAAATTTAAAATATATCTATATCACGGAAGCCGGCGGCGTAAAAGGCAGAATACATCATCACATGCTGCTGGACGGAAGTTTACCCCGGGACCTGGTGGAAGGTTTGTGGAGTAAGCAAATTAAACCATTCCGGCCAGAGCGGGAAATGCTTGGCTGGTGCAACGCAAAACGAATACAGATTACAGGACCGGATTATCTTACGAGGATCTCAAGATATCTGACGAAAGACCCGCAAGGAAGGAAGCGCTGGAAGCAATCGACAGGATTAATTCTCCCTGGCACGACAAAAGCAGACAATATTTGCAGCATTAAACAGTTTGAGCAGATGTCGCTTTTTGGAAATACGATAGAGTTAGAAAAGTTTGTACATCAGCATCACAGAGGCTTTATTATTACGGAATCAGCAACAGAATTAAACGAGGTCACGGGACAGTGGTATATCAGATTGCACCTGATGCGGAAAAAATTGTACATGCAGACAATGGCAATTTGTAAGGCCGCGGAAGCTGCAGATATAACAAGTGCAGAAAAAGAAATGCAATACATACCGGAATTAAAAGTCAACGGGATTCAAGGTGACTTATGGGGAGGCACAGGATGGTAGCGGCAGTAGTGATCTTAGCGACGGCGTGGGGATTTTTCATAGGCGTAATCTGTGGGACAATGTGGGTACTTTTGCGATAGGAGACAAGACAATATGACATTACGGAAAATCACGAAAAAGGAAGAACTGGAAACAATACTGAGTTTGTAATAATTGCGCTTTGGGGGTTCTGGAAGGGAGAATGATCGTGTTAGAAAGCGAAGTCAAAGAACGGCTCATGTCATACCGGTATTGTCTGCAACGCATTGACCGCAACATGGAACTCATACAGCAATTGCGGGCCAGGGCAGAAAAGGTAACTACCTCATACTCTCAAGCGCCGGGCGGTACGCTGGGAGATAGCCTGGCGAATGCGGTGGCCAAAATCGCTGACGTAGAAAAAGAGCTACAGCAGGATACAGAAAAGCTGAGAGAAGAACTTGTTCTTGTGCGGTTCATGATTGATAGTTTAGATAACTACGAGCAACGGAATGTATTAAATCTAAAATACATAAGCGGATATTCACTCCGGAGAATCGCAACGAAAATGAATTACTCAAGGCAACAGACATACAGAATACACAACAAGGCAATAGAGATTTTGAGTATGTTATAAAACATGTTACAAAATGTTACAGTCACATGTGTTATACTGTAAGTGTAAAAAGCACGAAAAGTATAAGTCTTATAGCATGTAGACCTCTCTCCTTAAAGCAAAAAGGCACTGGCGGAATCGCGTCGGTGCTTTTTTGTTTAGAAAACATAGGTTCTTCTGCAAAGGAAAAGAGCTTGAGGTTCTTTGTGACCCCAAAGAAAAACCAGATTCAAATTTTAAAACTTCGACTTCGTTCGTCCTTAATTTTTAAAAAGTTGATTTTTTCAATAATCCGCGAGCGCGTGAGAAAACAGATACAAATAGCGAAACAAAGAATATATAAAATTTCGCATAAAAGAGGTGATAGCAGATGGCAAAGAAACAACTGCCGCGGGGTGGGACAGCAGAATTATCAAGATTGTTAGGAATCACACAGCGGCGGGTCCAGCAGTTGACGGAAACAAAAGTAATTACCCGTCAGCCGGAAGGAGACTTTCTTTTGCCGGAAGCGATCGCTGAATTTTACGGGTTTAAATATAAGACGGACGAATCTGTAGATTATATGGCAGAAAAGGCACTGCATGAAAAAGCTAAGAGAGAACTGGCAGAAATGGAAGTTCGCAAGCGGCAAAGAGAATTATTTGAAGCCAATACAATCAAAAGCGTCATGACAGATATGTTGGTCAACTTTCGTACGCAGTTTTTAGGTTTACCAGATAAAATGTCGCCGCAGTTAGCTAATCGGTCGGCGGCAGAAATAAACGCTTTGCTAAATCAGGAAATTACAGCGGAACTTTTAGAAGTAAAAGACTATACGGCAGATTTATTTGCGGAGGAAGAAGATGGACCTGAAAAAAACGATTGATTTATTTCATGAAATTTTTAGTAAGGCATTAGCTCCAATACCACGAATCACAGTGTCAAAATGGGCGGACAAATATCGTATGCTTCCGCAGGGCTCCGCTCTGCCAGGGCATTGGCGAACAGATCAGGTACCGTATCAAAAAGAAGTGATGGATGCATTTACGGATCCATGTATTCATGACGTGGCGGCTATGTGGGCGGCACAGGGAGGGAAATCAGAAATCATGAATAATGTTATCGGCAGGTTTGCCCATTTAGATCCATGCCCGATCATGATGATTCAGCCTACGTTAACAGACGGTGAGGATTATTCAAAAAGACGTATTAGCCCAATGATTCGAGCCACGCAAGTGCTAAAGGAAATATTTGCTGATCCAAAAACCAGAGATTCAGGAAATACAATATTAGGCAAATTCTTCCCCGGTGGAAGTTTAAATATCAGCGGAGCAAATAGTCCGTCGTCTTTGGCATCAAAGCCGATACGGATACTGCTTTGCGATGAGATAGACCGCTATCCGGATAGTGCCGGTGGAGAGGGTGATCCAATTAGCTTAGCAGAAAAAAGAACAACAACGTACTGGAATCGTTTAGTAGCAAAGTTCTCGACACCAACAAGCAAGGGAGCAAGTCGAATAGAAGATGAATATGCATTAGGTACACAGGAAGAATGGCAGCATCAATGCCCAAACTGCAAGGAGTTTCATTTGTTAAGTCACATTAATATGAAATGTGACTATACACAGAAAATTGACAAGAAAAAAGTAAAACACGTACATGTTAAATCCGTAGCATGGGTCTGCCCAGACTGCGGGTTTTCATTTTCTGAACAAACGATGAAACAACAACCGCAAAAATATGTCGCACAAAATCCGGAGGCAAGACAAGAAGGAAGGCGTAGCTTTCACGTTAACGGATTTACATTTCCCTGGATTGGCTGGAAAAAGATAATGACAGAGTGGTTAGAGGCACAAGAAGATCCGGAACTGGAAAAAGTGGTTTTTAACACACGCTTTGGCCTTCCGTATGAAATGGGTGGTGTGTTTAAAAGTGAACGTATTTTTCTTGATCGTCGAGAGTCCTACGGAGCAGAGTTGCCGGAAGGTGCAATGGTTCTTACGGCGGCGGTTGATACGCAGGATAACCGGTTAGAATATGAAATTTGCGGCTGGGGAATGGGCGAAGAGCGGTACGGCATTTTAAAGGGCATTATTTTAGGCGTTCCGGATACAAAAGAACCGTGGGAAAAGCTGGATGAAATACTGGATAGAGAATATAAGTTTAAAAATGGGCGGCGCCTCAAAGTAATACGGACGTTTATTGACAGCGGTGGCCACTATACAGACGAAGTGTATAAGTATTGCTTTATGCATCGGTTCCAGCAGCGTTATGCCGTAAAAGGATCCTCGATTCCCGGAGAGCCATTATTGGCCAAATTGTCGAAAAAGCAGATGCTGAATTCCAGTATTCCGCTGATTTTCATTGGTACGGATACAGGTAAAGAAGCGATTATGTCCCGTCTTAGTATTGATGTAAAAGGGCCTAAATATATGCATTTTCCTCTGGACAGTAAAGAAGAGGTGTATAACCGGGGATACGATGAAATCTATTTTCGTGGCCTGATTTCAGAGAAAAAAGTAGCCCGTAAAAAGGCAGGGAGAATCATATTTGGTTGGGAGAACATTGCGAAAGATAAGCGCAATGAGCCGCTTGACTTGGCAGTGTATAACCTGGCCAACATCCGCAGTTGTCAGATTGATTGGGAGCAGCTGCAGGAGGCTTTTGAAAAGGGAATGGGAACATCAGATTCGGCGGCGAATGCAAAAAAACCGTTAAAAGTGCGTCGGTACGGTGTAAGAAAACGCGGAATTAAAGGGGAATCACAATGAGTAAATATTTGAATGAACGTCTCAGGCAATATCTTGCAGCGGAAAAAGCGATATTAGTATCCGGACAAAGCTACCGTATCGGCAATCGAACGCTAACCCGCGCAGATCTCAGTGTGATCCGTGCTGAAATCAACACATTAAAAGCAGCAGGAGCGACAGAAGAGGATATGCCTGTAAGTGATAATGGACCGCGGCGAACGAGGCGGGTTTTGTTTCGGGATTAGGAGGCTAAGCGATGAGTAAAAGAAAATATAAAACACCCGGAAGGGCACGGCATCCTACTGCCGTTGTAACTGCGCGGCCTGTTGCGGCAACAAAGAGGCCGATTGTTAATACAGGCTATTCCCATGGAGGAGCTTCCATTTCCCGGCAGGCGCTGCGCGGTTATTTCCCTGAAAAATCAAGTCCAAAGAGCGACATAGATGTAAATTTACCGCTCTTGCGTAATCGCAGTGCGGATATGGCGATCAACAGCCCGTTGGGGGCAGGGGCGATAAATACAGCCCGTGCTCATGTGATTGGCGCCGGATTGAAGTTATCCCCGAAAGTAGATTTCTTTTTGTTAGGAATCAGCGCAGAGGAAGCAAAAGCCTGGCACCGGAAAACGAAAGCAGAATTTAATTTGTGGGCTGATAGCCTGGAATGCGACTTGTACAAAAAGAATAACTTTTACGATATGCAGGATATTGCATTTCTCTCTTATTTAGTGGATGGTGATTCCTGGGCGGCAGTGAAATACCGTAACCCAAAAAATGATTATCCTTACTGTACAAGGGTGCAGTTGTTTGAGGCGGCGCGGGTTTGTAACCCAAATTCATTGCACGCAACAAATAATATACCGCAGATGTGTGTACAGACGAAGAATGAAAAGAACGGGAACCGCATTATCAACGGAGTAGAAATTGATCGTGATGGTGCGGTTGTGGCGTACTGGATAGCGAATCGTACACCGTATGACCCAACAGACTGGGGGCCGCTTAGTTGGGCTAGAGTGGAAGCATTTGGGCGACGAACCGGGGTTATGAATGTACTGCAGATCAGCCATGAAGAACGGCCGGAGCAATACAGAGGTGTTCCGTTTTTGGCGCCGGCCATTGAAGAATTGAAGCAAATTTCCAGATATACAACGGCAGAACTGACTGCGGCAATTATCAAGTCATATTTCACACTGTTTTTTAAAACGCAGCAAGCCACGGATGGACAGTTTGGATTCGGACTTCCGGAAGCGTATAGTGAAAAAGAAAAGGTTGATTTTGATCAATACATTTTTGAACTGGGAGCCGGAACCATGAATGAGCTTCCGCCAGGCTATGAAGTTCAGACAGTAGACGCTTCCCGCAGCATATCCGTATTTGAGCCGTTCACGAATGCGATGATCGCACAGATTGGGGCGGCGCTGAACATTCCTTCAGAAGTACTGTTGAGCCGGTTTCAGTCCTCTTATTCAGCGGCACGGGGTGCGTTGGTGCAGTTTGCGGCAGTGACCAAAACACGACGTACTTGGTTTGCCCGTGACTTTTGCCAGCCTGTTTATGAAATGTGGTTAGCGGAAGCGGTGGCTATCGGTCGTATTCAGGCGCCGGGATTTTTTGATGATCCGCTTCTGCGCAAAGCCTGGTCCCGGGCAGATTGGTTTGGTCCGGTAATGGGGATGTTGGATCCGGAAAAAGAAGTGCGGGCGGCAAAACTCCGCGAGGAATACGGATACAGTACCGGTGAACGGGAAGCCGCGGAAATCGGAGGAAGTGAATATGATGAAAATATTTTACAGCTGGGGATTGAACGGCAAAGCTGGCAAAATGCAAATTTGGCCTATCCGCAGATAAAGCCGGCGGCCGGGCAGGAAGGAGGAATGCGCAATGAGTAAGTTCTGGGAAGTAGTGAACAATGCGGAATCGGAGAATCCGGAAATCAGAATTTATGGCAATATTGCAGACAGAAAAAGCTTCTTTGGTAACGAAACAGCCCCGGAAGGATTTGCAAAAGCACTGGAAGAGTTTCGGGGAAAGCCGTTGACCGTTCGCATCAATAGTTCTGGCGGCAGCGTATTTGCGGCCCATGCGATTTACAATCTGATTAAAAGCTATACAGGAAATGTCACAGCGATTATTGACGGGCTAGCGGCCAGTGCTGCTACCATCATTGCGGTCGCGGCAGATAAAATCATTATGCCGTCAAACAGTATGATGATGATCCATGATCCGATGATCACGCTGGACGGGTCGCTCAATGAGGCGGAACTGCAAGAATGCATCGATGCTTTAAAGCCGATTAAAGAAAGCATTGTTTCTGCTTATTTAAATCGTGCCAAAGTGCCGGCAGAAGAACTGCATGCCATGATGAAAAATACTACCTGGCTGACCGCAAAAGAATGTCTTGCAAAAGGTTTTTGTGATGAAATAGCAGGAAAAGTGGATATTGTGATGGATAAAAACTTTCTTGTGGTGAATCAGATCCGACATCCGCTGACGGATGAAGATGTAACACAGATAAAAAATAAAACGGAGGTAAAAACAACAATGAATGAAGATTTGAAAAAGATGTTGGAGAAGGCAGCAAACGCATTAGGATTTACTATTACGGCGCTGGCTCCCGGCATGGTGGGAGATCCGCCCCAAGCTGCGAAGCCGCAGCAGACGGAACCACACCCGCAAAACCAGGAAATGCAAAGTCAGGATCCGTTGCTGCAAAACCAAGAGGCGAAGAATGATTCGCCACAGAGTGCGGATGCCGCGGTAATGGCAGAACGCCAGCGCATTTTGGCATTAGATGCACTAAGCAATGGGAATATTACGGTACAGCAAATCATTAACATGGCCAAAGAAAATGGCAGAACGGCAGAGGAGGTAAAAGACTATATTGAAATTATCAATAAGGCCGCTGCAGATGCTTCGCCGGACAAAAAGTTCATGAAAGACCTTGTGAACGACAAGAAAAATTCTGGTATTGAAGACGTGACTGGCCAACCTGGCGCCGGATATAGCGAACAGGAAACGGATGCGATGCGTACGGAACGCATGAGCAACATGATGATGCGATAAGGAGGAAAAAATGGCTTACATTGAAACAAACATGATGGAATTTGACAACCTGATTGGTGGAACGGCGGTGACTCCGTTATTGGCGAATGTGACATTTACGGCGGCGGCAGGCACTACAAAACGCGGCACTTTGCTCACCGAAGCGGCTGGAAAATTTGCCGCAACAGCACGAGCCGGAATTGCGTCTGCGATTTTAGCGCAAGATGTGGTATCCGAATCTGGCGGTGATGTGGTGGCTACGATTTTTGTACGTGGTGAATTTAACAGGGAAGCACTTACCGTGGCGGCGGGAGATAAGGCAGAAGCCCATGAGATTGAATTGCGTAAAGTTGGCATCTATTTAACAAGCGTAAAATAAGATAACCTGAAGGAGGATAATAATTATGACATTTGATATCAATGAAACTCGCACGTTGTTAGGTGTTGTAGAACGTAAATTCCGGCCTAACCCTGTGCTGGTAAATACTTTTTTCCCTAACGCGATGACCTATCCGACGGATGTCATTGATGTAGATTACAAAAAAGGTGGTCGCAAGCTGGCACCTTTCGTGGTTCCCGGCGGCAAAGGCGTGAACATTGGCCGTGACGGACGTGTGACTCGTTCCTACAAGGCACCGATGATGCGTCCGAAACGCATTTTGACCGTAGATGATCTCAGCAAACGGGCGGCTGGTGAAGCCGTGTATTCCACCCGTACGCCGGCACAGCGTGCTGAAGAATACCGTGCAGAAGATTTGCGGGATCTGGAAGACTGCTGCCTGCGTCGGGAAGAATATATGGCGGCGCAGCTTTTGATTAATGGTGAATATGAAATCAAAGGCTATGCGGATGATGGTAAAGTACAGCTGGTAGATACCATCGCATTTGACTTTACACAGAAACTGAACCTGACGGGTACAGACGCATGGACCGCCGCAGATACTGCCGACGCATATGGTCAACTGAGCGATGCAGCGAAGAATATCCGTAGAAATGCCGGTTTGGTTCCTAATGTAATGTTTATGTCGGATGCCACAGCGCAATTGCTGTTAAAAAATAAATCTGTAAGAGATCACATGATGATCCCGTCCCGGGATAATCTGGCGCTGATGTCCATTCAGCCGCAGGTAGAATCCCTGGAAGTGACCCGCTTTGGCCGTATCGGTGCACTGAATCTGGATGCCTATGTATATGACGGCATCTATCAGGATGAAGAAACGGATCTTCCGGTACAATTCTTGCCGGATGGTTACGTTGTAATTGGTGTTTCCGGTCGCGGCAGACGTTTATACGGTGCGATAACGCAGCTGGAAAAAGACCAGAAATATTACAGCTACGAAGGACGTTATGTCCCGAAAGTAACGGTAGACTATGAATCGGACACCTCGGCGGTAATCATGTCAAGCCGTTGTCTGGTCGTTCCGGAAAGCGTTGATGACTGGTTTGTGCTGAGAGTTACGGAATGAGGAGGTACTACATGAAGGTTATGATCAAGCGTTTTTCCTTACGGCATAACGGTAAAACCTATCAGGCAGGGCAGACTGCTGAACTGCCAGAAGAAACGGCGAAAAAGCTGGTGGTGGACAGTCCAAAAGAATTTGCGCTGTTAGACGAAGAGGCTCATAGTAATGAGCCTCCGATTCCGGTTGGCGTAAACGAAGATGAGATTGAAGAACCGGCGCTGGAAGATATGACAATACAGGAATTGAAAGCCCTGGCGGAAGAAAACGGGATTGACCTTGGGCAGGCAAAGAAAAAGCAGGATATTATTGCGATTATTGTAGCGGCGGCACAGGAAGAGAATGAACTTCCACCGGCAGATCTGAGCGGTTCGCTAAAATGAGTACATTTAAAGATCAGGTTGCAGAGGATAACATTACAGTATTCCTGAATGGGGAAGAATTTGCGGATACGCATAATTTAAACGGTACTGAATGTATTGCTATTCTCCAGGACATCTCCGTAGCAGAAAGCCTGTCAACGGGCGCAGGAACGACACAGACATACCCAGGTATTTACGGGAGCAGGATGCAAGTCAATTGTAAGAAATCTGACTTGCCTGAGGTTCCGGTTACTGATCAGGTATTTACGATTGACGGCAAGGTGTATCTTGTTGAATCTTGCGCGGATGACATGGGAATGTTAACAATCCAACTGGTGGCGAATGACAGATGATAAACATTCAGATTGATGAAAAAATGCTAAACACAGCGAGTACGCTACTGAAGATTGCCCCGAGCGAGGTAAAACGGGCATCCGCCACAGCTATAAATAGAACGATAACCAGTCTGCGCAAAGATGCATCTGTTGAAGCAAGAAAGAGGTATATTGTTAAAGCAAAACAAATTAAAGACGCTGGCATGAAACCTCAACGAGCAACAGTCAGTAAATTGCGTGGGGTATTTCGTGTAAGCGGCGGGCCGCTGCCATTAACCGCATTTAAGATGTCTCTGCGTAAGCAAGGGCCGATGCGAGTAAAGGTGCTAAAAAGTAGCGGGGCTAAACCAGTAAGAGGGCTATTTGTCAGAGCGTTCCCGAAAGGTTATCATGGCCCGATGCGACGCCTGGGACAACACTCTTATCCATTAAAAACACCAGGGGGACCAAGCGTACCGCAGATGATAGGGCACGAAAGCGTTTTAGAACGCTTGTTGCCAAAGGCCGAAGAAAAATTAACTGAACGTCTTAAGCACGAAATTGAATTTAGACTTGGGAGGATAAAATGACACCAATAGGGCTTATGGATTCTTTAAAGGACAGACTTCAGCTGCTGCTGACAGATTATTCTTCAAGCCAGCCTTCCGGAACGCTTCCCGTACAGGTTCATTCCGGCTATCTGCCAATTCGCAACAATGCGGGAGAGAAGAATTCTTTTGTATACATTCTCGCATTTAGTGGTACGGACACAAAAGAAATGGGCGCCGTTAAGGTGGAATTCGGGTTTAGCATCTACGATGATGACAAGGTCGATGGCTGGCGTAGCCTATTCAATGTGATGGAACATGTTCGGCAAGATCTTCTTAAAAACAGGTTTGTAGACATGGAATACCGTCTGGAATTTCCACTGGAGTTTAAAGTTGCGGATGACCAGCCATTTCCACAGTGGCAGGGAACTATTGTTGCAACGTATACAATAGCTCAACCAGTGGAGGAAGGATTTAATTACGATGACTACCAGGAAACAAAAACAACGTACGGCGACTATAGCCGCTGAACACATGGCATACGTAGGGCCGTCTCTTTCCGAGGGGCGGCTTTCCTTTGCTACCGTGTACATCGGGGGATATCCCCCACACATTTTAGCTTTGATCGAAAAAGAACCATGGTTCAAACAGCTTTTCGTGCCGGTCTCTAAAATGAATGAAGCGATTCAAAAAACAAAAGAGCCGGGCGAATTAATGAACATTCTTTATAACAAGGCGAAGGAGGTATAAATAATATGACTTACAAGCATGGCGTATATTGTAGCGAAGTACCTACGAGTATCATTCCTGCAGTCAATACGGCGGCAGGATTGCCGGTTGTATTTGGCACGGCCCCGGTGCATCTGGCAAAGAACCCTGCGCCGGCGAATCGCCCGGTATTATGCTACAGTTATGCGGAAGCGGTCGAAAAATTAGGTTATTCAGGGGACTGGGATAAATACTCTCTCTGCGAAGTAATGTACAGTCAGTTTGCACTGTATAACAGAGCCCCGGTGGTTTTTGTCAATGTCTTGGATCCGGCGACGCACAAAACCTCAAAAACAGATGAGACGCTGACATTAACAAATCACGTCGGCAAGGTGTCCGCAGCAGTATTGCTGAGCACTTTAAAGATCAAAATTGCATCAGCAGGAGAACCATTGACAAAAGGCGTTGACTACGAAGCCGCGTATAACAAGGACGAAGAACTTGTAATCACGGCTTTAGATAACGGTGCCTTGGCAAGTGTTTCTACGGCATACATTGACTACGACGAAGTAAACGCAACGGCAGTACAGAATAATGATATTATTGGCGGGATTGATGTATCTACGGGTGCAGCAACCGGACTGGAAACGCTGAACCAGGTATTCCCGCTGTTTGGCATGGTTCCCGGTATCGTGCTGGCACCTGGTTGGTCGCATTTCCCGGAAGTTGCAGCTGTAATGAAAGCAAAAGCCGGAAATATCAATGAGCACTTCAAGGCAATTGTTTTAACGGACGTTCCTACGGATAAAGTAAAAAGCTATTCTGCTGTATCAGAATGGAAAAACAAAAACAGCTACAATGGGGTAGATCAATTGGTGTGCTGGCCAATGGCGAAATTGGGTGACAGTGTGTATTATATGTCTACTCACGCGCTGGGGGCAATTGCCCAGACCGACACCGCAAATGATGACATTCCGTTTGAATCACCGTCAAACAAATCAATCCAGGTCAATGGTATTTGCCTGAAAGATGGTATCGAGGTTATCTTGGGACCTAACGAAGCAAATTACCTAAACGGCCAGGGGATTGTTACCGCGCTGAATTTCATCGGCGGCTGGAAACTGTGGGGAAACCGTACCGGTTGCTATCCGTCTAATACCGATGCGAAAGACGCGTTTATCAGCATTCGCCGAATGTTCAACTGGCATGCGCAGACGTTTATTTTGACGTACTGGGCTAAGGTAGACAAACCGATTAACAAGCGCTTGATTCAGACCGTGATTGACAGCGAGAACATTCGGCTGAATGGTCTTGTGGCCAGAGGTGCGTTGCTGGGCGCCAGGGTAGAATTCCGAGACGATGAAAATCCTATGACTAATCTGCTGGATGGCATTATCTGCTTCCATACTTATTTCACTCCGCCGACGCCGGCCCGTGAAATTGAAAACAGGATTGAATATGATCCGGCATACTTCGCTACATTATTCGGTTGAGAAAGGAGGATAAAGGATGAATATACCTGAGAAACTGATTAACTTCCGTGCATATAAAGATGGCGTAGATCAGATTGGTATTGCAGACATCACCTTGCCAAAATTGGACGCAATGACAGAAACAATCAAAGGCGCCGGACTGGCCGGTGAAGTAGATTCCCCGGTTCTGGGTCACTACGGATCCATGGAAGTGGAATTGAACTGGCGTGTGTTGTACATCAATCCTCTTAAATTAGCGGCCCCCGAGGGAGTGCATCTTGATTTAAGAGGTGCGAATCAGATTAAAGACAGTGAATCTGGGAAATATAGAGCGCAGCCGGTTAAAGTCGTTGTTCGTGGCGTACCGAAAACTACCGAGCTTGGGAAGCTTGATGTCGGAACCGGGAGCGAAACAAAAAACACGATTGAGGTCGACTATTTAAAAGTGACGGTGGACGGCAAGGATATACTCGAACTGGACAAGTACAACTATATTTGCAAAGTTGACAATGTAGACTATTTAAGCCAAGTTCGAGAAGCACTCGGATTATAATCACAAAAGCACCTGTCGTAATTGGCAGGTGCTCTATTTTTAGGAGGATAAACATGGAAAAAGTAGTTTTGAATGGGAAAATCAGGGTTAACAATATCGAAACGAACGAATTAGAGTTAGACTTTGACAAAATTACAGGTCGAGTAATGGTAGAAATGGAAACAAAAAGCCGTGCCATGGGAGACAACACTCCGGACCTTACCTTTTCGATGAAGTATCAACTGATGCTAGCAGCAAAGGCAGCGGGAGTTATTTATGATGATTTAATTGATCTCTCCGCTATGGATATGATGGCAGTATTGGCGGAGGTAAAATCTTTTTTATTCGCATCGGCTTTAGGCAAGACGGGATCCAACTAACTGAAGCCGGCAAAAGTATAAATATAAAAAAGGTGGCAATAGCTTGCGCTACGGCCACCTTTACTTCTGTTGAATTTTATTTGAGCTTGACGCTCCCTGAACTTGAAGATTGGGTTCAGGAGATTGCGGAACAATCAGAACAAAAGAGCCCTACGCAAACAGCGTATAGCAAATGATTACAAAGAAAAAAAAAGAAGCCCACAGGTTCTCTTCTAATGTATGCTCGGACATTTCACTGGCAAGAGTGTAAATAGGAATGGCAAAAAACAGCGGAACCATCCATTCAGACAGATTATTAACGCTGATTATCAGAGCAATAAATATAGCTAAATAAATCAAGGGATTATGGAATAAAAATTCTTTTATAGTTTCTTTGTTGTCCATATTTATCACCTCTCTTTAAATTAATTTTACTACACTACCTAAAAAAAGACAAGGAAGGAGGAAAATTATGGCCCGTAAGTCATTTGAATTTGTATTTGCTTTGGCCGCCAGCATTAATTCAAGTTTTAATGCTTCATTTTCGACAGCCACCACAAAAATCAAAAGCTTAAAGTCTTCTGTTGAAGAATTGAATTCTGTTCAAAGCGGAATAAATAATGCCTTTTCTAAGGGCATTATTAACCAAAAGTCCTTTGATAATGCTCAGAAGCAGATTAACATTATGAATAAATCAATGCAAAAAGCAGCAACCACGGAAATGTTCCAGAAGTCGTTCATTGATGCGACAGCCTTTTATTACGGAGCTAAGAATCTGATATCTTTTTTGGCTGGGCCTACGCAGGCTGCTATGCAATTTGAATCCGCAATGGCAGATGTGAAGAAAGTTGTAGATTTCGATTCTCCTCAAGAATTCAAAACTATGGGAAAAGACATTTTGAGTATGTCTAAATACATCCCAATGACCGCAGAAGGACTTGCTCAAATCGTTGCATCCGGTGGACAGGCTGGCCTTGCAAAGCATGAGCTCACAAGTTTTGCAGAATCTGCCGCTAAAATGGGGGTTGCTTTTGATATTACAGCGGAACAGGCTGGAGACATGATGGCCAAATGGCGCACAGCTTTCCAGATGAATCAAGATCAGGTAGTCATACTGGCAGATAAAATTAACTATCTTGGCAATACAACAGCTGCTTCTGCTCCGTTGATCTCAGATGTAGTAACACGCATTGGTCCCCTCGGGGCGGTTGGTGGTGTCGCTTCGGGAGAAATTGCAGCACTGGGCGCAAGCTTAGTAGGTTCAGGCATTCAATCAGAAGTTGCTGCCACTGGCATTAAAAATATGATTTTAACCCTTACGGCTGGAGCGTCTGCCACAAAATCTCAGGCAAATGCGTTTCACTCCTTGGGCTTGGATGCCCAGGACATGGCAGTAAAAATGCAGAAAGACTCCAAAGGAGCCATACTTGAAGTACTGACTTCTATACAAAGGCTGGATAAAGTACAGCAGTCCTCTGTCATGTCTGATTTATTTGGTTTAAAGGCGGTTGGAGCGATTGCACCGCTGCTTTCTAATTTGGATGCATTGAAAGATAACTTCCAAAAGGTTGCCAACGCTGAAAATTATACCGGAAGCATGGGGAAAGAGTTTGAAGTGCGGGCGAATACGACAGCTAATAATGTGCAGTTGATGAAAAACCGCATGGAGGCTGCGCAAATTGCCATAGGCGAAGGCCTTTTGCCAGTTGTCAATGTTGGAGCAGAGTATCTGGGGGAAATGGCCTCAGCCGTGGGCGAAGTGGCTACGAATTACCCTTGGCTTACTAACGGGCTAATCATGTTTGCAGGGGCTATGTTGGGCGCTGTTGCAGTTTGGCATGCATATAATTTGCTTATGACTGGAGGAAGAGCAATCATGGCTGGTATGTCTGCTGCGCAAAAAGTCCATACGGGCGTATTAAAAATATGGACATTAACAGTGAAAGGCTGCGCTGCAGCACAGAAACTTTTTAACCTTGCATTAATAGCCATGCCAATTGGTTGGATTCTTTTTGCCATTGCCGCATTGGTCGTGGGCGGAACGATATTGTACCGAAACTGGGATAAGGTAAAACAATTCTTCACAGAACTTTGGAACAACCCTACGGCTCGGCTTCTGATGTTTGTTACCGGGCCAATCGGTTGGTTGGTGGGAGCTATAACATATGTAATTTCACACTGGGACGAATTGAAATCATATTTTGAGTATTTTTGGGATAATCCAGAGGCAGCCATATTCCGCTTTACTTCGTATGTTAAAGAACAGTTGAAGAGTGCTGCCGATTGGGTTGAGAATAAATGGAATTCAATTAAAGAATTCTTGAGTACCCCTATCTTCGGCAGCGTCAACGTAACCGCTTCCGGAAATGGTCGTGCAACGAGGGCCAGCATTGCGCAAAACGCGGCCGGCGGAATCTATGGCAAGGGAGCGTTTCTCACGACATTTGCCGAGCACTCCGGAGAATCCGCGATTCCTCACACGCCTACAAGAAGAAACATCGACTTGTTAGCCCAAACCAATCGGATCATGGGCAATCCGATTGGTGGCAGTTCGATTAACGCTACGTTTGCGCCAAATATCACAGTTAACGGTGGAACCACAGTAGAAGATGTACGTTCTGTGATGGATGATGAAATGCGGAAGTTTGAAGCTATGCTGCGCAGAGTAGCTGAGCAGCAGCGGAGGGTAAGCTATGGTTAAGACTTACACAACAATTCAAGGCGATATGTGGGACGGAATTGCAAAAAAGATGTACGGCACAGAGCGAGCTATAAATATACTTTTGGAAGCAAATCAGCAGCATAACAACACGGTTATCTTTAGTGCCGGCGTCGAGTTAACAGTGCCGGATTACGAACCGCCGAGAGTTGAATTATTGCCACCTTGGAGGCGCTGATATGATTGCACGGAACATCACAGCGAATATCTCTTACAATGACAAGGACATCTCTGCTGACCTTTCCGCCTTCCTTAAGAGCATTTCGTATACAGATAACCTTTCCGGAGAAGCAGATACGCTTGATCTAACGCTGGAAGACAGAAAAGGAATCTGGCAAAACGAATGGCTTCCGGAAAAGGGTGCCACCTTAAACGCCTCACTGAATGCCGAAAATTGGCAATCCATTTCTGGTACAGCTACCATGCAACTTGGGCTGTTCGAGATTGACGAACTGACATCAAGCGGCTATCCGTCTGAGGTACAGATACGCTCTGTTTCTGTTCCGGACAACAATAATCTCCGGGGCGTGGAACGGACACGAAGCTGGGAAAAAGCGGAACTGAAAACCATTTGCAACGATGTGGCGACGGGCGCAGAAATGGAATTGTTCTACGATACAGAACAGAATCCCACGATTGATAGAGCCGAGCAGACAGAACAGTCTGACTTGGCTTTTTTGTTAGGTCTGGCCCAGGACCAGGGGCTGGCGTTGAAAATCTACGAAAAAAAGATTGTGATCTTTGACGAAGCAGATTATGAGAAAGAAGAAGCAAAGATAACAATTGTAAAACCAGGTACGATTGACTTTTCTCAAGATGGAAAAAAGATAACGGAACTCCTCTCCTATTCGTTTAAAAACAAGGTGAGGGATATTTATAAAGCCTGCCACGTAAAATATCAGCAGGGTAAAACCAAGACAGCTATTGAAGCGACTTTTACGGCTCCGGAAAAAACAAAAGGCAAAACTTTGGAAATCAGGGAGCAGGCTGAAAATATTGCGGATGCGGAACGCCTGGCGAAAAAGAGGCTGCGTGAAAAGAACAAAGAAGAATGGACTGCGTCAATTTCTGTTATGGGGAACTTTAACCTCGTAGCTGCGGTTACGGTGAACCTAAAAGGCTTTGGCGTTTTTGACGGAAAATATATTGTCACAAGGGCCTCCCACAGCATTGGGAATGGCTATACAACTGACATAGAAATACGGAGGTGTCTGAATGGATATTAGCAAGGTCCGAGACGTTATCCGTGTTGGCAGGGTTTCATCCGTCAATGGCACAAACTGTACCGCAAGGGTAACTTTTCCAGACAAAGATGATCTTGTGTCTCAGGAACTGCCAATCGTAACAATCGGCAGCAATGGTACTTTAGGGTACTGGGTTCCGGAAGTAGATACGCAGGTACTTTGCGTTTTCTTGCCTAACCCGTCCGGTAAAGGAATGAATGATGGATTTATCATCGGGGCTTTTTATAGCGAGGCAAATCCTCCGGCGGAATCCGACCCGAAAGTCCGCTGTTTAAAAATGCCAGACGGTTCTTTTATCCGCTTTGATGGGAACGGAACGGTCGAACTGCATGCTGCGTCACACCTGGTCTTGAGCGCTCCGCGGATAGATATTAATTGAGGGGGTATATAATGCCGGCAATTACACGATTAGGAGATGGGGACACCGGTCATGATGCCTGCCCGTCCACTGCGTTAGTAAGTGCAAGCTCAAATGTTTATATTAATGGTAAAGGCTGCGGCCGTGTTGGTGACAGCTACGCGCCTCATGGCTGTGTAGTTCATCCTACCCATACGGCGCATATCGCTTCCGGAAGCGAGAGTGTATTTATCAATGGAATACCTGTAGCCCGTATCGGAGACTCTGTGGACTGCGGGGGGAGCGTAGCAGCTGGCAGCGGAAATGTATACGCAGGAGGTTAAAAGATGATTGTTGGGTACATGGGGTCAATCCCTTTCGTCACGTCGCGGCAGTACCTACTGACGTTCGACGATTATAACCGGAATTCGGACGGGCGCTGGGCGAAGCACGACATAATAGGCAGTAAGCCGGTGCTGGAATTTCTTGGCCCGGATACAGAAGTGATCTCGATGAAGATCCAACTCCGCAGAGATCACGGGGTAAAGCCGGAAAAGATATTAAAAAAGCTTAGAACTATGCGAGACACAGGAGAGGTATTCCCGCTGATTTTTGGATCAAAAGTCGTTGGTGAGGCACTAAAATCTCTCATAATGAAGCAAGGATTCAGTATAAACACGGGGCTTTGGGTACTAAAAAGTGTAGGCGAAGCGGTAACACACTGGGCCGGTGGCAATATCTATGCGGTCGATGTAAGTATCACACTTGAGGAATATTCAGGGAGGACGATTTGATATGCACGAAATCGTTACAGGACTTTTGTCTGAAATCAATTTTGCTCCCGCTACGGAAGTTGAGGAGATATTGCAAAACGTACGTTGTATCTTATCAACAACAAAGTTTAGCGTACCGCTTGATCGTGACTTTGGTCTGGACGCTACGTATTTAGATAAGCCTCTTGAAGTTGCAAAGGCAAAGATGGCGTCGGACATTGTTCTTGCAATATCTGAATACGAACCTCGCGTAACAGTGTCTGACATACTTTTTGAGGCTGACCTTGATGGTATTTTAAGGGCGAAAGTGCAGGTGGTAATCAATGAAATTTAGCGATTTGCCGGATATTGATTTTGTCACGGCGGATAAAGATGCGGTGCAATCGGTCATATTGTCAATCTATAAATCAGTAACAGGCCGGCAGCTGGCGCAGGGGGATCCTGTCCGGCTGTTTGTGTTAGTCATTACAAATGTGGTTATTCTGTTACTCAACAAAATCAACGAAACGGGGCGTCAGAATCTACTGAAATACGCAGATGGAATCAATCTTGACCACATCGGAATTTTAGTAGGCGTTTCGCGCATCCCGGCCGCTGGCGCAAGTACTACAGTGCGGGCAACACTCTCTGCACCTCGCAGCACAATTACCACAATCCCGGCAGGGACACGAATCACTGCCGGCGACAATATATTTTTTGCCACTGTCGGTGACATTGTTATTCTTGCCGGACAAACGACTGCAACGGGCCCGGCCAATTGCACGACAACGGGGGCTGGGGGGAATGGTTATGTTGCAGGGGAATTAAACACAATTGTGGATCCGGTGCCATACGTAGCGTCAATCGTCAATATAACTACATCGCAAGGCGGTTCTGACACTGAAGACGATAATAGATACCGTGAACGCATTCACAATGCGCCGGAATCTTTTAGCTGTGCCGGAGCGTCCGGGGCATATGAGTTTTTTGCAAAAAAAGCGTCAACGACTATTGCGGACGTCAAGGTGGTATCTCCCGCTCCGGGTGATGTGGTTATTTATCCGTTGCTCGAAAATGGTGTGCTACCCGAACAAGAAATCCTAAGCGCCGTTGTGGCAATGTGCAATCAGACGCATGTAAGGCCTTTGACGGATCATGTTTCCGCACAGACGCCAGGGCAGAAAAGTTACAATATCAATCTTACGTACTATGTCAACTATACGGACCAAACGCATGCGTCCGTGATACAGCAGAATGTAGATAAAGCGGTAAATGAGTATGTCGTGTGGCAGCGGTCTGCAATGGGGCGTGACATTAATCCGTCAGAGTTGATCCGGCGAGTGATGGAAGCCGGCGCCAAGCGTGTGGTTGTCACGGCACCGGTATACACTGCAGTCAAGAATGGCAGCGAAGCAGACGCATACGCGGTGGAAATAGCGGTGTTGGGGAGCAAAACGGTAACGTACGGGGGAATTGAAGATGAATGAGCTAACAGGTTTAAGTCTTCGTGAAACGCTTCCGTATTCGATTGCTGGTGATTTAAATATACAAGGGCTGTCAAAAGCTGCGGCGGCACAGTTAATTGATGTTGCAGAAAAAACAGAATTGATTCTTATTCTGCCGAACTTGTCTCTTTTGCCGGAGGCGGTTGTGGATCAATTGGCTTGGCATTTTAGTGTTGACTTCTACGATATTACATTACCACGAGAAGCCAAAGAGCAACTGCTATATCAGTCGATCGCCTGGCACCGTAGAAAAGGTACGGTTAAGGTCGTAGAAGAAATTGTGACCGCCGTACATAGCTCAGCGCAGGTCATCGAGAACTGGCAGTACGGCGGGCAGCCGTATCATTTTAAGGTTATTGTCGAGGGAGAGCCTATCGAGGACACAGCAACGCTAAACACCTTAAAACAAGCGATTGACAGTGTTAAGAATGTGCGCTCCTGGTTGGACGGCATAGAGTATAAACGGTCGCTAACGTGTGATGTATTCTACGGCGGAGCGACATACATTCATAAAGAGGTGATGATTAATGTCTAACTGGATCCCGGTAGTAATTACAAAAAAAGGGCTGGCATTACAAGCTAAGGTGGAAGCTGGCACAGTATTAAAATTTACAAAAATGGCTCTTGGAAGTGGCAAACCGCCTGATTTAGCTACGGCAACAGCGTTGGCAAGTTTGAAGCAAAACCTTGCGATTGCGAGTAAGGACGTTAACAATAATACCTGTGTTGTCTATGCGACTGGCACGAATATTGGTGTGAATACAGCCTATCAGGCGAGTGAACTTGGTCTGTATGCGCAAGACCCGGACGAAGGCGAAATACTTTATGCAGTGACGACAGACGACACACCGGATACCGTGCCGTCTAATTCTTCCGCAACAGTAATCACGCAACGAATTGGCTTGGCGGTAGCGGTATCTGCCTCCAGCACAGTATCGGTGGTGTTGTCTACTACGGGCTTTATAACGGCGGCGGACGCGGAAAACATTGCAAATGACGTTATGACTGCGCATAAAACAAAAACGCCGTTGGACCACCCTGCGAAATCAGTGCAAGAAAAGCACCTTGCAGACGGTGCAGTTAGCACCCGTGCGCTGTCTAAAACCGGCGTTGCCGCTGGCACGTACAAGTCCGTCACGGTTGACACAAAAGGACGCGTCACTGCGGCTACAAACCCGACGACGCTTGGCGGGTATGGCATCACAGACGCATACGATAAAACGGAGTCCGATAACAGATTTGTAAACGCCACGGGCGATACACTGACAGGTGTACTGCTTGGTGCTAACGACTCAAATTATCGTGCAAAAGGAACATCTGCTGATAGAACATCAGTCACGCAGGGGGTAGGCGATCAATCGGTTTTTCCTGCGCTTGCTATAGATAAAAACGGCAAGGAATTAGGTGCGGTAGCAAGTTATAGATATCCAAAATACAAACAAACTTTTACAAATTTAAGAGCATACACGAAAGATGGGCTATATGCAGAGATAAGGATAAGGGCTGGAGATAATCATACTTTTTTTGGTGAGTATAATTATTCCGGTTCTAGTGGTAACTTTACTTTCGATGTTCCCCTAACCAACAATTCCGTTATAATCCCTACCACATCTTGGATACAGAGTAGACTATTAAATGGCGATAATATATATGCAGACACAATGAAGTTTTCTAACGGCAATGAGATAGTATTTGATGGTTTTTCTGATGATAGTGAAAAAACATGTTATGTTGGGTATAGGTCCAAGTCAGGCAAAGGCAAGATCAAAGAGTATTTTTTCCATAACATGAAAGGATCTCCGGCAAATATAAGGGCAGCGAATTTTTATGGTTACTTAGCCGGCAGGGCTCAACGATCAGAGAGTTTGTGTAACATGTTTAATCCTACTGCCAATGGTTCTGCAAACAGACCTGCGAGTGCAAATGTGTCGAGTGACAACACCGGGGGCGTTAGAAAATTTTTAGCATCGTCTGCAATGTCTATAGGTAAACCAGAAGGGGATGGACACATATTAAATCTTGATTGGGATAATTCAGACGTATGGAACACCCAGCTTTTCGTGCCTCAGATACAAACGACGCATGTGCAGGTAAGGTCTTTAGCGGGGGAAAATTGGCAACCATGGAAGTCTCTCGCTTATCTCGATGAGCTTCCCGGCCTGTCCACCACGGTGGCAAATGGATTGCTTCCGAGGCTGTCCGGCAATGCGAACGACGTCATGACTGGCACGGGGGCGTGGAGTTCTAATAATAGTATTACTGCTCAGTCATTACGTACAAATGGGTATGTGAAATTCGGTAATGGTTTCATTATACAATGGGGTATTACTGCCAAAGCTACGTTATCCGTTACATTTCCAATTCCATTTCCGAATAACTTGTTATCAATAGTACAGGGCGACTTATATAGTGATAGAGGTGACCGTATGACTTACGATGAAAAGCGAATTAATACAAGGACAAATACTGGTTTCACATACAATAGCGCTTCTTGCGAAAGGGCTTGGGTTGCCATTGGATATTGAGGTGATATTAATATGTTAAATAAAAAATTTTATAAAAACGAATTGGAAACGCAAGAACAATTAGCCGCATACTCACAAGCGGCGGAATGGTGCAATGCGAACCACGCCCGCATTGACGACAAGGGAGACTACTATGAGGTAGTGGCTATTCCTGCACCGTCTTTAGACGAAGTAAAAGCGGCGAAAACCGCTGAATTAAAATCTGTACGAGATAAAAAAGAACTGGAGCCTGTCGAGTTTGACGGTTCCAGTTTTGATTTTGACAGCAAATCGTATGAACGAATTACAGCGGCTATCTATGCGTTAGATATGCAAGGTACAGACGCAACAATTGCGTGGACGCTGGCTGATAATGGAAGCACACTGGTCACTGCGGCTAACTTGCGGGGTGTGATAGCCGCTGCGGCCGTGCGAAGCAATATGCTTCATACGAAATATCGTGAACTAAAAGCAGCCGTGCTGGCGGCTAAAACTGCGGAAGAAGTTGAAAAAATAACGTGGGCGGAGGATTGATATTGTGAATTTAGAAAACGCAGGCACAATTTTAGGCGTCTTTGTAACGCTCACAGGAATGTTCGGCTGGATATTTAAAATTTGGATCATAAACCCACTATCGGTTTCGATCGCCGCTTTGGGCAGAACAATTGATAGAATGGATAATGTTCTCCGCTCGATGCAAACGGACAATCTCGCAATGCGGACAGACATTGTTAGGGTAGACAGTTCGACCAAGTCCGCACACAAGCGGATTGATGATTTGGCGGAGCGACAGACCATATTAGAAAAGGAGCTGCGGGAACATGATTAAAAAAATCAAGGACTGGTACATAGCCCTTACCCGTGGCGGCGAAGAATTTTATAGCCTATCCGACACGCAGTTTTTCTGGATTACAGTCAGCTGGCTGGTCCTGTTCCCGGTTGTGATGTACGGCACGTTTTTCATTGCCCGGGCTACCTGGAAAGAACTGGCGGTGTACTGCTTGCTGGAAGTGGCTGTGTTGGCGTTTAAGTATGCGAAATACATACACATCAAGCACTCCGGCACGGAAGTAGAGTTGACGAAGGAGGGAAAAGATGAGAAGTCCTGATTTAGTAGACTACGGGTTAGAATTTGTAAGTCTAACAGCTCGAGACCGAACGACAAAGATAGTAATACATCATACCGGCAATGCGCAAGATGATGACTTGTCCGCAGAACAAATCCACGCCAGCCATCTCCGCCAAGGCTGGTCCGGTATCGGTTATCATTATGTGATCCGGAAAGATGGCACAGTGGAACTTGGTCGGCCGGAATGGGCCGTAGGTGCCCATGCTCATGGGTTTAACTGGAACACGATAGGCATCCACGTCTGCGGCAATTTTGAACTGGCTACGCCCACACCGGCGCAGATTGAAAGCCTTGCGTACCTGGTAGGTTGGCTCTGCGATAAGTACGGATTGACGCCGGACGCTGACCGTGTTGTCGGGCATCGGGATTTGATGGCAACTGCGTGCCCGGGTCAGCAGTTGTATGACATGCTACAGACGGTCCGCGGTAAAGCGATTTGGTATCAGCAGCACTACAAGTAAGGAGGACGTATGAACTTTCTTTCATTAATATATCCGTATCGTCGGTATATTGTTGCGGTACTAGCTATTATAGCCGCATTTAGTTTTGGTTTTTACCGAGGTCGGGTAACGGCTCCGGAGAAAATCATCGAAAAGGAAGTACCGGTAGAGCATATAGTCACGCAGACGAAAACCGTGACCGACATCCGGTATGTACCGAAGGCTACCCCCGCGGATCCGGATGTAGACATCAAGATTCCGAAGCAGGAGATTAAAGTAGCTGTGAACGGCAAGGAACAGACGATCCGGAAAGCGGACACGGAAAAATATGTGTTCGATCAGAACAAGTTGCAACTTGAACAATACAGCAAGGCCAGCTTAGATATCTCTATCCCTACGGTAGATAAGACCCGCCGCTGGTCCATCGGAATTGGCGTGGGGAAGGATGGTGCGGTCTACATGGTCCGTGGTCCGCTCAAGGGTCACATAGGAGTCTGGGCAGCCGGAGATAAACAGACCGTCATGGGCGGCGTAAGTTTTGATTTTTAAAATACATTTTGGTCGCTAAAATGGTCGCTATTTAGTTCAAAAAACATCATTTTAACGGCTATTTGCTTTACTTAGCTAAAGCGCATATTCAGACATAACAAAACCCCGGAAGCGCGTATTCAGTGCGTTCCCGGGGTGATTTTTCGTGGTACTCGGACAGGGGCTCGAACCCTGGACCTCTGCCATGTGAGGGCAGCACTCTAACCAACTGAGCTATCCGAGCAGATTAATAAGAAACAAAATTATTATATACCTATTATCGTAAAATTTCCAGTGGTTTCTGATATTTTTCACCTTTTTTTCCTGATTTACGAAGAGTAGGGAAAAAATTAAGTGTTGCATATTATTTAAAAAATGTGTCAGTATGAATTGCTCAGGCGCGTCTATTCTTTACCGTCACTTTTCATATGATCCCAAATCACACCGATTGCTGTACCCATAACGGCTACAGTAAACCAACCGAAACCATCTTCATACAAAGGGACTATATTTAACATTGATTCGATGGGCAGATGGATCGAAGCGACTTTTAAACCGTCAAATAAAGCAAATAAAGTGACGATCCACATCGTACAACGGAAGACCCGCTTATTGCCCGCGAAACCAAAGGTGTTCAGCAGAGTTAAGGCGATAATAATGGGATAGAGGAAAACCAATAATGGGATTGCCATTTTAATGATGGAATCCAAACCAAAATTGGAAATCAGGAAGCTGACAATGACAAGGGTGATCGCCCAGACATCTTTCGAAAGCTTGTGGTCAAAGAGGATGACGAAATAGTCAGAGATAGAGGCAATCAGGCCGATGCAGGTGGTCAGACAGGCCAATAGAATGATAGCGGCCAGGATGGCGTTGCCCCAGGAGCCAAGGTATTGCTGTACCATAGCAGTCAAAATTCCTGCTCCGTTCGAGAATTCGCCGGTCAGATAACGATGAGATTCCGCTCCTGCATAACCCAGTGAATAGTAAACCAGAGCTAACAGGCCGGCGGCAATCAAACCGGATAAAAGACAACTTTGGATTAATTGACGCTTGCCCGTGACACCATATAATTTAACGGCTGTTAAAGTAGAAGCGCCGAATAAGAAAGACGCTAATAAATCCATCGTATTATAGCCTTCCTGGAACCCTTTCAAAAACGGAGTCGTTAAATAGGCATCCTGCGGCGATACAGGGGTAAAAGAAGGGGCTGTGAAGACGCGGATAAACAGCAGTACAAGACAGGCCAACAGAGCGGGAGTTAAAATCTTGCCCAACCAATTAAGTACTTTGGACGGGTTACTTGCTACATAATAACTGAAAGCGAAATAAAGTGCTGAGAAAAGCGCCAGATGCCAGGCAGCTGCACCGCCAATCAGCGGTTTTACACCGATCTCATAGCTGAAAGCTGCTGTACGGGGAATAGCAAACAGGCCGATGGCCATACTGCTCAAAAACATAATGATCTTGGCATACGCTACATTGACCGGACTGGCCAGTTTTGTCAGATCGGTATTCCCAGTAACCGCAATTGCCAGAACGCCCAAAAGAGGCATGCCGACGCCGGTAATGCAAAATCCCAGGGTGGCGATGTTCAGATTGCTGCCTGACAAATAGCCAAATAAAGGGGGAAAGAGTAAATTGCCGGCTCCGAAGAAAGAAGAAAAAAGTACCAGGCTGATAGGAATCAGTTTACTTAGGCTCAATGATTGATTCATAAAGAGCACACCCTACCTTTCTTTTGGGTCAAATTCTCAGTAGCAGTGATAAAACTGCTCTGGTATGAATTAACTCTGTTCATTAAATATTGTAAATATATTATAAATAAATCATTTAAATTAATAAATAGCTAAATGAGTTAAATGAGCAAACTATTTTAATGAACCGGTGTAAAATAGCGCAAAAGATGCTCCCGCTACAGACGAAAACAGTAGATTTGGCATCAATAAAGGAAAAAGCACCTGTTACTGCTTGATTATCAAACGGTAATATTTTTTCTTTCCTTTACGAATCAGAATACCGCCATCTTCCGCAAACAATGCGGGCGTCAGGGAAAATTCAGGATCTTCGATTGCCGTATTATTAAGGTAGAGACCTCTTTGTGCGATCATCTGACGGGCTTCCCGTTTACTGCTGAAGACTTTTTGTGTAGTCAGGGTGTCGATCAGTTTGGCCTCTGTTTCACTTTCCGTAATCTCCAGTGTAGGTACATGTTCCATGTCCACGCCGCCGCCGAACAGAGCCTCCGTAGCCTGTACCGCTTTATCGGCTTCTGCCTGACCGTGAATCAGCTTCGTGACTTCATAGGCAAGGACTTTCTTTGCTTCGTTGATTTTTTTATCTTTAAAAGCACCTAGGCGGCGAACTTCGTCCATAGGCAGGAAGGTCAGCAAAGCGAGACATTTTTCCACGTCTGCGTCGTCAACATTGCGCCAATATTGATAAAAATCATAAGGAGAGCATTTTTCCGCATCCAGCCATAAAGCGCCTTTTTCGGTTTTGCCCATTTTACGGCCGTCGCTGGTGGTCAACAGTTTGCAGGTCAGGCAAAAAGCCGGCTGCTGGTCTTTACGGCGGATCAGTTCGACGCCGGCCAGCATATTGGACCACTGGTCATCGCCGCCTAACTGCATGATGCAATTGTGCTGTTTGTGCAAATGATAGAAGTCATAGGCCTGCATGATCATGTAGTTGAATTCAAAGAAAGTCAGCCCTTTATCCCAGCGCTTCTTGTAACATTCGGCGCTCAACATATGGTTTACCGTAAAATGAGTGCCCACTTCCCGCAGCATATCTACATAATTTAAATTTAAAAGCCAGTCGGCATTGTTTACCATGAACGCTTGTCCTTCAGAAAAGTCGATAAATTTACTCATCTGTTTTCTGAAGCAGGCAATATTATGATTGATAAACTCCGGAGTAAGCATCTTCCGCATATCGTCCTTGCCGCTGGGATCGCCGATCATACCCGTTCCGCCGCCTAATAAAGCGATAGGACGGTGGCCTGCCCGCTGCATATGCGCCATCGCCATCAGGGCGATAAAATGACCTACGTGCAGACTGTCCGCAGTAGGATCAAACCCGATGTAGAAAGTGATTTTTTCTTTCTCCAAAAGTTCACGAATCTCTTCTTCGTGTGAAACCTGCGCAATAAAACCACGTTCCTGCAATACATCAAAAACTGACATCCTTCTGATATCCTCCTAAAACGTAACCAAAAATTTGAACACACTGTGTCCATGCGTAGACGTAAACAGACAATGCGCAATGCAAGTTTACATCCGTAGTTATAAGTTCCATTTATTTTACTTCATTTTAACATTTATCGCAAGTATAAGTAGAGATAAAGGCGTGAACCAACTCCGGTCAGGGCATTTTCTCTGTAGCGTGTGCAACATAGATAAACTGATATAGGCGAAGTTAAGCTAAGCTAAGCTAAGTTAAGTTAAGTTTGGCTTCGCTGACAGCATTTTAGAAAATACGAGCATCGCAGGCAAGGCTAAAACAAACCGGCCTCGTGGCCTCTCTTGACGATACAGGTGGAATTCAATATAATAATTGTACACAAAAAATACTGCTGCACAGGCGTCGGATTCAGTTCGCAGGGAAGAGTTCCCTCAGACGGTGGAGAACCGACAAACTTTTGCTGTATTCGTGTTCGCCGTGCAGCCATTAATAAGCGTATGAAGCGTATAATGTAGGAGGAATTCATATGAGACCTGATTTAGTTGTGCCCGGAGAGCACGAAGAAGATTTTATCGTTTCCCGCGACGCACGTGTGGTCACGGTGCCGTTTTCCCCGCTGGAAAAACGTTTTGCCAAAGAAAAACCGCAATTAATGCCGGGCTTAAAGGTGTTACGGGAAGAGCTGGGCGATGCGGATTTTGAACGACTCATCAGCCGCATTCACAATATTAATGTAGCCGGTGAACGGTGTCTGATTGTAGCGGAAAGCGAACTGCATCGTACCTTTATTGAGCGGGATGCGATCCCCGCGATTGCTAAAGCTTTCGGCGTGAGCAATATCCGTGTGGTCACACAGGGATAAGAAAGAAGAAAATCGGGACATCGCAAGAGGCGATGAGAAACATAACAGTCAAGGATAAAACGGAATGGGTGCAATGAGAGAATAAGACGTGGGTCATGGTAAAACGGCATAAGGAAGATGATTTCTCATTTACCTCAACCCGCCAGGAAGCCTGCTTTTCTCCCCACAAAAGTTTTAAATTCCGGTTGACAAACCGCAATGAATCAACTATAATAAGCGTGTTGTCGGGGCGTGGCGCAGTTTGGTAGCGCGCTTGTTTCGGGTACAAGAGGCCGTGAGTTCGAATCTCGCCGCCCCGACCAAACTAAAAAATTAAGGATCGCGTAATGCGGTCCTTTTTTTATGAAATTCCATTTTTTGTCAAAAATTTTCTTCGGGAAAAGTGACAAATCCATTGATTTGTTGTATTATTAAGAAGAATCTATTCTTCATGATTGATGCAGTTGTATTAATGTATTTATAGTGTAAGGAAAGGCACGGCCTGAGAGATTATGCGAATTATTACCGGGAAGGCGCGGGGGCTGCGCTTGAACGTGCCTAAAAATTATGATGTCCGCCCTACTGCAGACCGGGTAAAAGAATCCCTGTTTAATATTCTTGGCAACAAAGTGAACGGGGCGCAGGTCTTGGATTTATTTGCCGGCAGCGGTAACCTGGGCCTGGAAGCCTGGAGCCGTGGCGCGGCCGGAATCCAGTTTGTGGATAACAACCGGACTTCTTTAAGACTGGTAGAAAGTAATATAGCAAAATGCCGCGCCGAGGCGGAATGTGCTGTTTTACAGTGTGATGCGCCTACAGCGATAGCGCGGTTATATAAAAAGGGACGGCGCTTTGATTTGATTTTTGCAGATCCCCCTTATAATAAGGAACTTTTGCAAAAAGTTTTGGCGAATCTGGCAGAGTATCCGGTGTTGGCTGAGGGTGGCCGGCTGATTATGGAACACTCTGCACACGATGAGGCGGAAACTGCGCTGCCGCCCGAATATGTGATTTTCCGCCGTCAGAAATATGGAGAGACCTGTCTTTCATTTGTGTGCTATAGTGCCGATACGAAAGAAAGCGCCGTTAGGGAAGAAAATACTGTAGTGGAAGATTAAGATATAGGTTTTATCATCAGACAGAAATTTTGTGTCAGGCAAACTTTTTAATTTTTGATAAGAATATTTATAGCAGGTTAAATTTTAATAACAGCCTTTGCTTTCGCCGCGGCAGTCTGTTTTTTTTGGAATTTCTTTTCAGGAAAAGAATTCGCCGCATGGATGTTGAAAGTGATAAGCAGGTTATAGTCTGCTTAGGTGAGGCCGAAAGGGGAATCCGATGCGAAAAGCAGTTTGCTCGGGAAGTTTTGATCCGGTGACCAGAGGGCACATCGATATAATAGAACGAGCCAGCCGGATGTTTGATGAAATTGTGGTCTGTGTGTTTTTTAATCCGGGGAAAGATAAAGCCTTGTTTACGCCGGAAGAACGGGTCGCCATGTTAAAGGTTGCCACAAAACATTTACCTAATGTAAGCGTCACCAGCTACGGCGGTTTGTTAAGCGATTTTTGTGTCAAAGCGAAGGCGCCTTTTATTGTGAGAGGGTTGCGCGCATTCACTGATTTTGAATACGAATTTCAAAGGGCTTTGCTGTTAAAGAAAATCAGCGAATCTCTTGAAACCGTGTTTATCATGACAAATGCAAATTATTCCTACATCAGTTCTTCCGGTGTACGGGAACTTATGGCATTTGGCGGCGACATCGGACAGTTGGTTCCGGAAGGCGTCGCGGAGCAGATCAAGAAGTTAAAATGTTCCAAGGCAAAATGAAGTCAGTTTTGTAAACAGGTAAGGTTTAGAAAAAGGAAAGAAAGAGGATGGGACTATGTTGGAACGATTAGGCACTAATGTAACGCTGGATCAGATTTTTGAGGATTTGTACAATTTAATTTCCGAAGCCAACCGTATTCCTTTGACTGATAAAATTATCGTGGAGGAAAGTGATTTGTCTACGATATTGGAAGACTTGAAAGAGGCGATTCCCAAGGAAGTAAAAAATGCCGGGAAGGTTTTGGATGATTCCAAGAACATTATGAATTCCGCCCGGGAAGAAGCGGCTGCCATTGTGGAAAAAGCGAATACGGAAGCCGAACATATTGTGACAGCAGCGAAAGAAGAGGCGGAACGCCGCTTGCGTCAGGAAGAGATCGTCCGCCAGGCAGAGATGCTTTCCAAAGACATTAAAACTTCCGCCCAGCGGTATGAAGATGAAGTGAAGCAGGAAGCGGACCAATACGCCGATCGGATCCGTACCGATTCGTTACAGTACGCAGATGATATGTTGGGTTATTTGAGCAATAACCTGCAGTCTGCTCTGGAAGCCATTACCTCTAACCGTAAAAATATCAATGATGAACGAACCAATCTGGAAGCGCTGGTGGCTTCTCGTGTTCAGCACATTGTTCCGGAAGAGGAAGCCGGCGCTGAAGAACCGGCTGTTCCGACCGATGAAGAAAACCTTGACGAGGTTCGTTAAAAATACTGCCTTTGTATAAAAATTGCTTAAGGAATTAGAGCTGTTCTTTTGGAGCCAAGGCGGAACATAGTGGAGCGCATAAAAAAAGAATAAGAGCCCGGTGTCTTTCCTATGTGTAGGTATTAAGACGCCGGGCTTTCGTATCTAATGAGTGACTGAGTAAGATAAAACCTATACCAAACTTTTATGATTTGATACCTTGGGCTTTTTGTACTTATTGCACGAGATAAAACGGTGAAGAACGAAGCGCTGTGCCGTACATGCCCGTATTGCCGGAAAGAAGCTGATAAAGATCGGCGGCGGCGAGATCGGTTTGCAACAACTGGTCATCGGCCAGTTCCCGGCTGCGTAAACTGTCGCTTAATTTGATAATGGTGGGTAGAGTTGCCGTTTCTTTCATCTTTTTTAAAAGCTGTCTGCCCCTGTCGTTAAAAGCTAAAACACGGATATAGGACGGTGGAGGAGGCTGCAGCCAAAAACCGCGCGGACGACGTAACAAAAGTTGCAGCGCCAAACGCTGGACCATCGGCAGAGAATCCCGCTTATTTGCCACTTGCCGGCAAAAATAACGGTAACCGCGATCCAGGGCCTCCCGGGTTTTATAAAAACGATGACAGAGATCTAACCCGGCGCTGCTGTGCTCAAACAGCTGCCGACTGCCTGTATCAAAAAGGCAATACGTCAGAAGTAAGGTCAGGATATTTTCCTGGCGGGAAAACAATCGAGGGTAAACTTCCGGTTGCTCCAATAAGGACAAAGTAGTTGCGGGGAGAACTTGCGCTAATTCAGTCTGCAGCCCCCTTTTTTCAAAGGGCTGTCTTCCGGGGAAAACCGTTGCTTCGGACAGTGCCTGGCGTATTGCGGCGGCAGAGGCATAGGGCGGTGTTAAAACTTCTTGTTTATAACCGCTTCCCTGTCGGGGCAGAAGGTGAAGCTGCATTTTTTTGCTGTGCTGCAAAATCGCTTTTTGATAGGCCAGCGCCAGGATATTATTGGGACTGGAAAACCAGAACGAGGCACCGTTTTGCCAGGCTTCAGCCGCCTTTTCCCAGGCCGCGGCATAAGAAAAACCGGCTTGTGTAAACAGGTGTACCCGGCTTTCCGCTTCTGCTGTTAAAGACCATTTTGCGGTTTCCGGCAAAGGCGGCGCAAAAGGAAGTCGTGGCTTTGGAAAGTTCGTATCCGGCCCTTGTTCCTGCGCCTGATTTAGTTTTAAGCCCTGCTTAGAGCCCGGCTGCGGTTCCTGCCTCGAACCTTCATCCGTCTTCGATTGAGGTTCTTGCCCCGGTCCCGACGTGGAATTTTGCTCAGGGAAAATGTCTTCAGTGACAGGGTTTTCTATACCACAGACTAAGTGGGTTACAAGTCCTGTTGCGGCAAGCGTCTGCACCGCCCCTGCGGCAAAATAGTCGGCGCTGCGCAGACTATAGGCTACGGGTAATTCCAACACTAAATCGATGCCTCCGCGGATTGCCATTTCTGCCCGTACTAACGGAGAGGCTATCGCCGCTTCGCCCCGTTGAACGAAAGCCCCGCTCATACAGGCGACCACAGAAACATCGCCCAGTTGCTTTTTTAATGCTGCCAGCTGCCAGGCATGACCGTTGTGGAAGGGGTTATATTCTGCTACAATGCCGGCTGTTTCCATGTTTTCCTCCTCTTGCAATATCTGTCTGCCTGTTATACAATCAAACTGCAAATAAATAAACTGTAAATAAATGACATATATGAATATACGCCAAAAGCGTGTGTTTGTTAAAAATGCGCCTTGGCGCTTTGACTCTGGTGCAGCAAAGCAAAGAAAGTTTTTCTCTGCTACTTTAAGCTTTTAAACCTGTACCTTAACTATATCATAATTGGCCACATTAATGAATGCCTGACCAAGGTGCCCAAAGCAGAGGGCAAAGCAGTCTGAGAAGTTCTCTGCCTTGCTTTCCTTCAAGGTGGTGTATGCGATTTTTTCTTGACAAAGATTTTTTGTATGGCTATAATTGTAACGATTGGTGAAATATGATTAAAATAAATGTCGCTGAAATTAAAAAGCATCTGACTGGAAGTAAAACGTTCCAATTAAACGTGGAACCTGCGGAACTGGATATTACCGCCGCTGATCTCGTCCTTACGGGGAAGGTCCGGATTGAAGGGACCCTCTCGAATGTAGGAGATGTACTTTTGCTGGAGGCACAGCTCACCGCTGTGGTGCAGAGAACCTGCTCCCGGTGCCTGCAAGAGTTTGCGGCAGAAACGTCTGCTTCTGTGGTGGAGAAATACTATCCGGTCGGAAGTGTGGGCGTTGAAAGTGATGCTTATGTCTACAATACGGATATCGTTGACATAACGGAGCCGTTGCGTGAGAGCCTGCTGTTAGCAGAACCTCTGAGAGTCTTGTGCAAAGAAGATTGTCTGGGAATCTGCCCCGTATGCGGCGCGGATCGTAATGTTCGCCCCTGCGGCTGTGACACCGGCACGATTGACCCGAGACTCGCGGCATTAAAGCAATTCATCAAATAATAAATTCACCATTTTGGTTTGAGGAGGTGTATGGAAAATGGCAGTACCGAAGAGAAAAATGACCAAAGCCCGCCGTGATTCGCGTCGTGCTAACTGGAAGCTGACCGCTCCGAACCTGGTTGAATGCCCGCAATGCCACGAAATGAAAATGCCGCATCGCGTTTGTCCGGAATGTGGTTACTATGATGGTAAACAAGTGATCGAAGTAGAAGATTAATTTCCAGGCGTTTAACTCAATCTAAAGAATGTAGCCCGAGGTTGCTCTCTGAGCGTTCCTCGGGCTTTTCTTTTTAGACCGGTGGAACTGCATTTCTCCGTCCACGGATCTGGTGGAGGATATCACGGATCCCGAATATGGGTTACCGGATTTTTACAACGTCACAGATCCTGTCAGCGGACATATGATCAATATACACCACAGCCGTTGCATTCGTTTTCTTGGTAACGAACTGCCGTATTGGGAACAGGTATCCGAGCTATACTGGGGCGCATCCGTCATTGAATCAGTGTTTGATGAGCTTAAGAAGCGGGACAACGTATCCTGGAACATCGCACAGCTGACGTTTATGGCTAATTTGCGGGTATTGAAGATGCAGGATCTGGGGCAGACCTTGAGCGCTACGGATCCGCGAAGTCAGGAAGAATTGTATCGCACGTTGTCTGCGCAGAACTGGTTGATGTCAAATATGGGAATGCAGATCATGGACGCGGCGGACGGTCTGGAAACGCATCAGTACACGTTTGGCGGGTTAGCGGATTGCTATCAGCAGTTCATTATGGACATATCGGGGGCTGCGGAGATACCGGTCACGAAGTTGTTCGGACGTTCTCCGTCGGGGCTGAACGCCACAGGCGAAAGCGACCTGCAGAACTACTACGATATGATTGGCGAGAAGCAGGAAAGTATCCTGCGTCCTGTTTTGAACAAGTTGTTGCCGCCATTTCTCATGAGCCTATTTGGTGCAGTCCCGGATGACTTAGACTTTGACTTTAACCCGGTGTCCGAACCGACCGACAAGGAACGTAGCGATCTGGCCAAGTCCGGCACGGAAAATGTCGTGTCTGCAGTCAATGCGGGGTTGGTATCAAAGCGAGCCGGACTGAAAGAGCTAAAACAGCAAAGCGAGCGTACGGGCGTCTGGACAAACATCACGGACGAGGACATCGAGAAGGCAAGCGACGATATTGACGAGATGGGCGATATGCCGATTCCCGGAATGGGCGGGCAGAAAACGCCACAGGCGATTGGAAGTGAGCAAGAGCAAGTAAATACTCAAGCGGGACAAGAAAACGCAACACAGCCGATTTTTGCAAGCGACGCAAGCTATTTCAGCGTTTTAGATGGCGGTGACGGCAGTGGGAATTTCGGCCACGCTGGGCGACCTGGGAAAGTCGGAGGTTCTGCACCAGAAGGCGGGACTGTTTCGCAGGGCGAACAACACGAAACAAAAGTGACGCAAAGCCAGTCGCAGAGTGGTTCCGCAAGCTATGAAAACTTGCAAAATAAGCCGAAATATGGTATAATACAATCAAATGAAGGACCGATATTCCCTGTTTTAACGAACCGAAAAACCGGCAAAAAGTTGTATACCGAAGCCCGCCCAATTAAGATAACACCGAGCATGGGAGCCAAACTTCAACGACAAGGGTGGGAATTTGAATGGCATAAACCGAAAGCAGGATTCCAAGTACACGCACTGTACGAAGCGGGAACGGATAATATTTTAGGGCTTTTTGCTACGCAAGAACCTGAGGAAGGAGGATTTATAGAAATAGACATTGCCGAGACGAATCCTAAAAACAGCGGCAAAAACGGGGAATATAAGCACACTTTACGGTCGATGATTGCGTGTGTGGCTGCCGAATCTTTTTTGAAAGGTTATGGTGGGTGCGTAAAATGGAAGTCTAAGTCCAGCTTAATTTCGTTTTACGAACAGAATTTTAATGTCATGCACATTAACGAGCAGGAAATGTATATAGCGGACGAAGAATCGGTTAAACTATTAGACAGCTTTAAGGGGAATTGACATGAATGAAAAAGAAGCATATGAAAAAGGGCTCATAATGTTTAAGGACAAAGATGACCTGAGCAATCTTCACAAAAAACTTGGGCATTTCCCGACGTATGAAGAAGCGAAGCCTTTGATTGAAAAAGTAATTGCTGAATCATACCTGCGAGAAGTACACGCACACACGCCTTTGCTTGAAGTAAAGGAGCCTGAAGGTGAATGGTCAAACAAAACCTATGTATATGCAGATATTGTCTATAGAAACTTTCGCGAAATTGTGGATAAAATCAGAAGTTTGAAACGCACTATGACATATGAAGAAATCAGACCATATATAGTGGGGGTTGCTCGGAAAGAATTACAGTACAATTTGCATGAATAACTACACAACCGCTGGCTAACCACCAGCGGTTTTTTCATGTCGGAAAGGGGAGGGATAAACATGGATAACACGCAGCTAAACGTGGAACGGATTCGTGCTTGCGACGAGGATTATCGTCTTGGCTTTTTTGGAGTCGTTGACAATAAAACGGACGTTAACGGTGCTGAACACGACAAATTGGGACTCTTAGCGTTGGCAAAGGGAATCGTTTTATTGTTAGCGACGGAAACCGCCAAGTAGTTTTAGATCCATATGTGTTTGACCATAAATTAACATGGATTGTTTCTACCTACGGAACTTGGGCATAAAAAATCCCTTGAGCGCTATCAGATGGATTCGCCAACAATAGCCTTGCCGAACCGATGGGCTTATTCTACGGTTCACTCAAAGGTTTTTCTACCTGTATTATACCACACGCTTTTATAATTTCAATCATTCTTATGATATTCCCAGCTTTTTAGCGGGTTTCTTTTTTATTCCCGCTTATCTCTATCTGTACCACGTTTTTCATATGTTTGTTCACGTCGCACTATTTTAATACGCCATAAATGTGTTAACCATGCTTTTTACACTTGTTTTGTTCACATTTATTTTATCAAAGTAGAAGATTAATTTAGCGAATCAGCCCCGAAACGTAACAGTTTCGGGGTTTTTCGTTTTTGGTGCAAAAATCTTTCTTTTTTCACAAAAAAATACTTGCGTTCCCTTCTCCGGTAAGAGTATAATACTAACAGATATTATAACCAGGTCTTAAAAGCGGGGTGATAAAATGAATTCTACGAAAAAGTTGATACGGCAGGAGAAGCTGCAGAGCCTGATTCGTCGGAATCCATTTTTGACCGATGAACAGCTGGCTAAACTTCTCAAGGTCAGCGTTCCCACTGTGCGGCTGGATCGGGTCATCTTGAATATACCGGAGCTGCGGGAACGGACCCGTCAGATGGCCAGCGCCGCCAGCACCCGTTTGCGCGCGATTGATAAAAAAGATATCGTGGGCGATCTGATCGATCTGGAGCTGAATAAGGTAGGTATATCCACCCTGACGATCACTGAGGATATGGTGTTGGGGAAAACGGGAGTGGGCCGCGGCTACTTCATGTTTGCGATGGCAGATACACTGGCGCTGGCGTTGGTGGATACGGAATTTGCACTGACGGCGGTCAGCAATGTTAAATATAAAGTCCCTGTCCATCCGGGCGACCAACTGGTGGCGAAAGCCGAAGTGATGCATATAAAAGGTGATCGCTACTACATTAAAGCCAGCATCAAGGCCAATGAGACAGAAGTGTTTCGTGCGAAGTTTATCATTGTGGCTGTGGAACGGGAAAGGAAGTTAGAAGAAGCATGAGGATCGCGTTAGACGTGATGGGTACTGATTACGGCCCGGGAGAACTTGTTCTGGGAGCGGTTATGGCAGTACGGGAATATAATTGTGAAGTTGTTCTGGTTGGCGATGAACCTACGATTCGGGACCTGTTGAAAACGTATGGCGCGGATAAAGATGCACGCCTGCTCGTTCAACATGCTTCTGAAGTGATCGGGATGCATGAGCATCCGGGGATCGCCGTAAAGACGAAAAAAGATGCTTCCATTGTAGTGGCTACGGATCTGTTGCGGAATAAACAATGCGATGCGTTGGTTTCTTCCGGCAGTACCGGTGCAGCAGTAGCCGCAGCCCTGTTTCATCTGGGACGGATCAAAGGCGTGGGACGTCCGGCTATTGCGACCCCCATTCCCAGTCTGACCGGCACCACGGTTTTACTGGACAGCGGCGCTAAGGTGGATGCAAAACCGGAGCATATGGTGCAGAGCGCTATTATGGGGTCCATTTATGCGGAGCTGATGTTGGGCATTGAAAATCCGCGGGTAGGGCTCTTGAATATTGGTGAAGAAGAAACCAAAGGAAACGAATTGACACTGACCACATATCCTTTATTAAAAGCAGAAACTCTGATTAATTTTATCGGCAACGTAGAAGGTCGGGATGTCAATAAGGGCACTGTGGATGTAGTGGTCTGCGACGGCTTTGTCGGCAATGTGGTATTGAAATTCGCCGAAGGATTGGCCACAGCCATTATGACCATGGTAAGAGATGCGATCTTGCGTGAAGGTATCTTAGCAAAGGTCGGCGGCCTGTTAATCAAACCGGCACTGCGCAAGTTGAAAGAGAAGCTGGATCCGGAAGCGTATGGCGGAGCGCTTTTGTTAGGCGTACGGGCTCCTTTTTTCATATGCCACGGATCTTCTAAGGCTAAAGCAATAAAGAACGCCATCCGGGCTGCTATTGACGGAATCAAGCAGGACATTTGCGCCCGTATAGAAGAAGACATTGCGAATCAGACACAGGCCGATACGGTAGTCGGGCGGATGAAGTAAACGTGGCAAAAAGCAAAAACGTTAAATTAAGAAAACTACATTGTAAGCGTATTGAATAGTAAGTGTGTTGGACAGTAAAAGTATTGAATAAAATCCGGGAAATTAATTAAATGATGAAGGCAGGTATGCGATGCGATGCGCAAACAAAGACCGTATGACAAGATAGGACCGACAACACAGATTTACGTCAGACAGGGGAGATGCATATGACGATCGCAGCAGGTATTTTAGGTATTGGTTCGTACCTTCCCGAAAAAATTATTACGAATCGTGATTTAGAGGCAATGGTAGATACTTCAGATACGTGGATCACGGAACGAACCGGCATTAAGGAAAGGCATATTGCGGCACTGGAACAGGCCACAAGCGATTTATGCGTGGAAGCTGCCGTTATGGCGTTAAAAGATGCAAATACTGCGCCGGAAGAGCTGGATTTGATTATTGTCGCTACGGCGACCCCGGACTATATGTATCCGTCGACTGCTTGCCTTGTGCAGAATCGATTAGGCGCAACTCATGCCGGCGCGTTTGATTTGGCGGCAGGCTGCAGCGGCTTTGTTTATGGGTTGAATGTAGCAAGTCAATTCATTGTCAGCGGGTTATATAAGAAAATTTTAGTCTTGGGGGCCGAGACCCTCTCCCGTATCATCAACTGGACAGATCGGAACACCTGTATTTTATTTGGTGATGGCGCGGGCGCTGCTGTCGTAGGACAGGTGGAAGCCGGTTACGGACTGTTGGGTATGGAGCTGGGGGCTGACGGCAGCGGCGGACCGCATCTGATTCAGCCGGCCGGGGGCAGCCGCTGCCCTGCGTCCCATGAAACGGTAGATTCCTATGGACATACGATTCATATGTCAGGGCAGGACGTGTTTAAATTTGCAACACGGATCTTACCGGCAACCTGCAACCGGGTGATGGAAAAAGCCGGCGTTACAATCGACGATATTGATATGCTGGTACCGCATCAGGCGAATCTGCGGATCATAGAAAGCGCGGTAAAACGGTTGCGTATTGACAAGGATAAAGTATGGGTCAACATTAACAAGTACGGCAATACTTCTGCGGCCTGTGTGCCGATCTGCCTGACGGAAGCGCAGGCTGCCGGTCGCCTGAAAAAAGGCGATAATGTATTAATGGTGGCCTTTGGCGCCGGTTTGACCTGGGCCTGTTCGTTAGTAAAGTGGGCGAAATAACCTTTAAAATTCCTGTGCTTGCATGGTCGAAGAATAAGCAAATTTTTTAAGAACGAAAGAGAGGTTTTTTTCATGGCAAAAACAGCTTTTGTTTTCCCGGGACAAGGGTCCCAAACCGTTGGAATGTGCAAAGAGTTTTATGATAACTACGCTTGCGCCAAGAAGGTTTTTGAAGAGGCCGATGAAGCACTGGGCTTTTCCATTGCCAAGATGTGTTTTGAAGGCCCGGAAGACCAACTGCGTCTGACAATGAACACCCAGCCCGCCATTTTAACCTGCAGCATTGCGGTGCTGGCTGTGCTGCGGGAAAATGGCCTGAATTGCCAGATTGCGGGCGGGCACAGTTTGGGTGAATATTCTGCGCTGGTGGCGGCCGGCTCCCTCAGCCTGGCCGATGCGGTGCGTTCCGTACGCAAACGTGGCCAGTTTATGCAGGAAGCCGTTCCGGTAGGCGAAGGCGCTATGGCAGCCGTAATGGGGCTGGAACCGGAAACAATCGACGCAATCTGCCGGAAAGTGGAAGCGGAATGCGGTGAAGCGGTGCAGGCAGTGAATTTTAACTGCCCGGGACAAGTGGTGATCGCCGGTGCTGCCGGCGCTGTAGCGAAAGCCATCGATGCGCTGAAGGAAGCCGGCGCCCGTCGCGCGGTTTCCCTTCCGGTAAGCGCTCCTTTCCACAGCACCCTGATGCGTCCTGCGGCCGCTCGTTTAAAAGAAGTATTGGACGAGGTGGAATTCCATGACGCCAAGTTCCCCGTAGTGGCGAACGTAACGGCTAAGCCGGTAACAAAGGCGGAAGAGATTCGTTCGCTTTTGGTACAACAGGCCGCCAGTCCGGTAAAATGGGAAATGTCCATGCGTTATATGTTGGGCGAAGGCTTTGATACCTTTGTGGAAGTAGGCCCGGGAAAAGTGCTGACCGGCTTTACCCGTAAAATTGATCGGACGGCCAACGCATTGAATGTTGAGGATATGGACAGCCTGGAAAAAACGCTTGCTTATTTTAAGGAGGTTCGATAAAATGCAGTTAGATGGTAAAGTGGCGCTGGTTACCGGAGCATCCCGGGGAATCGGCAAAAGTATCGCTTTGTTGCTCGCTTCCTGCGGTGCGGATATAGTGATCAATTATGCGGGAAATACGGAAGCCGCGGAAAAAACCAAGGCGGAGGTTGAAGCTTTGGGGCGAAAGGCCATCGTGATCAAAACCGATGTGGCCGATACAGAAGCCTGTGAAGCGATGCTGGCTGAAGTCGTAGAAAAAATGGGCCGGATCGATATCCTGGTAAATAATGCCGGTATCACCCGGGACGGTTTGCTGATGCGGATGAAAGAAGCGGATTGGGATGCCGTGCTCAGTACAAACCTGAAAAGTGTGTTTAACTGCACGAAAGCGGCGCTTAAATACATGATGAAAGCCCGCAGCGGTCGCATTGTCAGCATTAGTTCCGTAGTGGGAGCTATGGGCAATGTGGGTCAGGCAAACTACGCCGCGGCCAAAGCCGGTATTTTGGGCTTTACCAAAGCTACGGCCAAGGAAGTAGCGGCCCGTGGCATCACGGTGAATGCTGTCGCTCCCGGTTTTATTGCTACCGACATGACCGCTGTATTATCGGAAAAAATCGTGGAAAACCTGAAAGCAAATATTCCTATGGGACGCCTGGGCGACCCGGCGGATATTGCCAAAGCAGTTGCCTTCCTGGTATCGGATGACGCTGCTTATATTACCGGCCAGACACTGCATGTGAATGGTGGTATGTTTATGGATTGATGAAATTGAGAGGCTGGGATAACAGGCCAACGAGAGGAGGTGAATCGTGATGAGCACTTTCGAAAAAGTAAGAGACATTACCGTTGAACAGTTGAGCGTTGACGCTGACGAAGTTAAAATGGAATCTGCGTTCATTGATGATTTAGGCGCTGATTCTCTGGACATCGTGGAATTGATCATGGCTTTTGAAGAGGAATTCGGTGTTGAAATTCCTGATGAAAAGGCAGAAAAGATCCGCACTGTTGCTGACGCAGTAAAAATGTTGGATGAAAAATAATCCTGAAGCGGGCAGGGAAGCCCTGTATATGGCTTCCCTGTATACTGCTTATTAGTCTTGATTTTGTTTCCTGAAATGGGGGATATCTGTTGAAATTACCAGTGCTTAAAATAGGAAATCTGGTGGCCCAGGTGCCGATCATACAAGGCGGTATGGCGATCAGATTATCAACAGCACGTTTGGCTTCTGCGGTGGCGAATGAGGGCGGTATCGGTCTGATAGCGGCTTCCGGTATGGAAGAGCAGGAACTCAGGACGGAGATCCGTCTGGCCCGAAAATTATCAAATGGAAAAGGCCTCATTGGCATTAACTGCATGGTGGCTGCCCGCGCTTTTAAAGACCTGATTGTGACTGCTGCGCAGGAAGGAATCGACCTGATCGTAGCCGGCGCCGGTTTTTCAAGAGATATTTTCGCTGTTGGCAGAGAATATAATGTAGCGGTAGTTCCTATCGTTTCGTCTGTGAAGCTGGCTAAGATTTCTGAGAAACTGGGCGCTTCTGCCATTGTGGTAGAAGGCACGGAAGCCGGCGGTCATTTGGGCACCCAGCAATCGATCAAGGAAATCCTGCCCGACATAGTGAAAGCGGTCCATTTACCGGTCGTTGCAGCCGGCGGAGCGACCTGCGGGAAAGATATTGTGGAGCTCCTCCGTTTGGGGGCAAGCGGCGTACAGATGGGCAGTCGTTTTGCTGCCAGTGAAGAATCAAATGCGTCCCGTTTTTTAAAAGGGATGTATCTGAAGATGAAGCAGGAAGACGTGGTTCAAATTGATAGTCCGGTCGGGTATAAGGGCCGTTCCATTCGCAGTCCTTTTGCCCAGCTATCTTTAGAAGGAAGAGCGCCCCGACCTACGGTTTGTGACGCCTGTCTCAAGCATTGCACGCACCAGTTCTGTATTATCAGAGCGTTAAGCCGTGCGCAGCAGGGAGATGCGAAAACAGGCTTGGTCTTTACGGGCGCGAATATGTGGAAGATTCACGAGATTTTACCAGTAAAAGAAATCTTCCGCCGCATTATTGAAGAAGTCGAAGCAATCGACTGATACTATTTTATGAGGTGATCGATGTGAAAAAACGTGTTGTGATTACTGGTTTAGGTGCCGTGACCCCGATCGGGAATAATGTGGCAGCTTTCTGGGAGAATCTGGTGGCCGGAAAATCCGGTATTGATTTGATCAAAGCATTCGACACGACGGACTTAAAAACGAAAATCGCCGGCGAAGTGAAGGACTTCGACTACACCATGTACGTTGAAAAAAAAGAAGGCCGGAAAATGGATCGGGTGGCTCACTTTGCGGTAGCCGTAGCAAAAGAAGCGGTAGCAGACGCGAAAATTGATATCGCACAGGAAAATCCGACCCGTTTAGGTGTTTGTGTTGGCACCGGCATCGGCGGTATCGATACATTTTTAGAGCAGTCCTTAAAATACGGGGAAAAAGGCCCGGGCCGTATCAGTCCTTTCTTTATTCCTATGGAAATTCCCAATATGCCGGCGGCTCATATCGGTATTGCGCTGGGGTGGAAAGGCCCTAATACGGCCATTGTAACCGCTTGCGCTACCGGTACTAACTGCATTGGCGACGCCATGCGCACCATCCAATATGGCGATGCGGATGTGATGATTGCCGGCGGTGTAGAAGCAGCAGTCAATCCGATCGCGATTGCCGGTTTTGAAAATATGAAAGCGCTTTGCACCGATAATGAAAAGCCGACAGAGGCTTCCCGTCCTTTTGATAAGACCCGCAGCGGTTTTGTCATGGGCGAAGGCGGCGGCGTGCTTGTCTTAGAAGAATTGGAGCATGCGAAAAAACGCGGCGCTCATATTTATGCAGAGTTGGCCGGGTTTGCGATGAACACGGATGCATACCATATTACGGCGCCCGATCCTTCCGGGGAAATGCCGGCTGCGTGTATGGCAGCTGCGATTAAAGACGCCGGCCTTACACCGGATGATATCGATTACATCAATGCCCATGGCACCTCCACACATCGGAATGACCTGAATGAAACGGTGGCGGCGAAAAAGATCTTCGGTGAACGTGTTTACAAAGTTCCCATGAGTTCCAATAAATCCATGACCGGTCATCTGTTAGGCGGCGCCGGCGGCATGGAGGCAGTGGCTACTGTGTTGACCATCACCAACGGCATCATTCCTCCTACGATCAACTACCATGAGGTAGATGCGGAAGAGGGCATGGACCTGGATTATGTACCCAATGTGGCCCGTAAGCAGGAAGTAAAGGCCGCCATGTCCAACAACTTTGGTTTTGGCGGGCACAATGCTGTTATTGTGATCAAACGGTACGAAGAGTAAAGAAGCAGGCGCATAGTGATAATGAAGAATGTTACAAACTTATGCAACGACGAAAGAAAAGCGAAGCTGAAAGAGTTCTGCGCAAGCCTGGGGATTACGATGCATCGCTATGAATTGCTGAACTTGGCGCTGACCCACACTTCCTATGCGCATGAAACCGTACATTACCCGCACAACGAGCACAACGAGCGGTTGGAATTTTTGGGAGATTCGGTACTGAGCCTGATCGTCAGTACCTATCTGTACCAAAACTTTCCTTCTTTTGATGAAGGGAAAATGACCAAGCTGCGCGCGCAAATCGTTTGTGAAACTTCTCTGTATCAATGCGCAAAAAGAATGAACCTGGGGAAATATCTGCGCATGGGGAATGGAGAACGGGCCTCCGGCGGTACTATGCGGCCTTCCATTTTGGCCGATGCCTTTGAGGCAGTATTAGGCGCTTATTATCTGGATCAGGGGTTTGCGGCGGCGAAAAAGTATCTGCTGGGGCTTTTGGAAGAAGAAATTAAAGGCGTTTGCAGCGGGCTTGTGATGATGGGGGACTATAAAAGCATGTTGCAGGAATTTTTGCAGCAGGCTTCCCAGAGCGAGATATCTTACGAACTGTTGGGATTCACAGGGCCGGAGCACAACCGTATTTTTTCTTCCGGTGTATTTATTAATGGAGTTTCTTACGGCAGCGGCACCGGACGGACCAAGAAAGAGTCCGAACAGCAGGCGGCCAGGGAAGCGTTGGAAAAATTAAAGAACAATGCATGATGGTACTGCTTTTTCCGGCAGCCATTAGCGAAAAGAGGGAGCTGTAACAAAACGGGTTTTCAAACCGGGTTTTGAACAGCTCCCTTGCTATTTCATTTTTACTATCTGTCCATGTTAATTATTTTTACTATCTATCTATCTATCTATCTATCTATTTTGTTCTTTGTTTCCACTATCTACTTTTACTATATGTTTCTGCCATCCGTTTTTGCTGTTTATTTTCTTTTATCTCGTTTTATATCGCACGTTCTGTCATTCCCATTCCAGTGTATCGCCGGGGTCGACTAAAACAACTTTTGTTTCGGGAACGGCGTCTTCCACCGCCTTTTTAAATGCTTCCGGGTCTTGTGCGATCAAAGGCCAGGTGCCGTAATGAATAGGAATCAATACCGGCGCTTTTAGGAAAGCGGCGGCTCGTACCGCATCTGCCGGATCCATGGTGAAGTTGCCGCCGATGGGGATCAGGGCATATTTAAAGGGATCCTGTTCCTGCAACAATTTCATATCGGAGAATAAAGCGGTATCCCCGGCGAAATAAAATTTGGCACCATGAAAGTCAATTGTGAAACCGCAGGCGTGTCCTCCGGCAATCCCGCTGCCGTGAAAAGCCAGGGTTACCCGGACCTTGCCGAAGGGGAACTGGTATGTACCCCCGATATGCATTCCGTGAGAACGACAGCCGTTTTCTGCCGCTTCCACGGCAATCTCATTGGTGGAAATAAGCAGCGCATCGCATTGCTTTGCCAGCTCATAAGCACAGCCTAAATGGTCTGCATGGGCATGGGTGACAAAAATATAATCTACTTTCAGATCCTGCATTTTGATGTGCGCAGGATTGCCGTCCAAAAAGGGATCGCAAATCAGTGTTTCGCCGCCGGCAGTGACGGTAAAGCACGAGTGGTGAATAAATTTAAATTCAGCAGACATGGTAAAACCTCGCTTTCTAAGAATAAATGACAAACTGTGTTCCTCCACGGAAATGGGATGTTGCGCGTTGAATTTTTTGCAGGGCTTCCTACATCGTTCTTATTATAACATAAATTAAGAGCCGACTGTTACAAGCTAAATTACAATAGAAAATGTATACTGTTTTTGTGACAAAAGTAGCACGTTTACCGGCAAAACTTTACAGAAGAGCGGCAAATAGCATATAATTAACTATCTTCACGATTTCATTTACGGGAGATCATTGTAAAATTTTCTGCAAGAACAAAATACTATTCCTGCAAAAGTAAAATGTCATCCTTGCAGGGGTAAAATACTATTCCTGCAAAAGTAAAATGTCATTCTTGCAGGAGTAAAATACTATTTTAGGAGGAACCACAGATGGTTTTTGGAAAAAGGACTAGTTTGATGGCGGCGATCTTTTGTATCCTGCTGCTGCCTGTATCGGGCCATGCCTCTGTCGCAAAGACAAACGACGGAGTTCAAAAGCAATCTGTCACGGCTGTTGCGGCGAAGGAAAAGCTTTCTGTTACGGCGAAGGAAAAGCTTTCTGTTACGGCGAAGGAAATGTCTTCTGTTACGGCGAAAGTGAATCGGCCTGTGAGTACGCAGGCGAAACATTCTATGTCTGAAGTGAAGGTGGGCAAGGATTGTCCTCCCTGCCTGAAAGGGGACCGAACGATTTCCGGCACTGTTTTGCAATCTCCCGAAGATGTGCGGGGCGAGCTGAAAGATAAGCGGGTGAAGGGGTCCGGTAAGCGATCCTGGAACCCTGACTTTATTTTGCCGGCAGGCTACCAGGAAATCACCATCATGGGGAAGGCCGACGCGACAAAAAATCAGGCCGCGCAGCTGATTTCTTCCCGGAATCCGGTGCTGGGTATTGGCTGCAGCATAGGGGAAATCGTCACCCTTTACTGGGAAGAAGCGGAGCGGGAAGGAATCCGTCCAGATATGGCTCTGGCCCAGGCTTTGGTAGAAACCGGCTATTTCCGCTTTGGCGGCGATGTACAGGCTTGGCAGCATAATTTTTGCGGCCTGGGTACGACCGGAGGCGGTGTGAAAGGAGCGGCCTTTAAGACCCCGCGCGAAGGAGTAAGGGCCCATATTCAGCACCTGGTGGCGTACAGCAGTCATGCCAAACCGAAAACCGCGTTATTAGATCCCCGCTACGATGCGGCGCGGCGTTTGCGCACGCAAAATGGTCTGATTACGAAATGGTCCGGCTTGAACTGGACCTGGGCCATGGGCGGGGAATATGCGGAAAAAATTTTTACAGCCCAGCAAAAAATGCTGCAATGTAAAGATGAAGCGCCGAAGGATATGTGGAAAGATTTCAGTTTCAAAGAAAAACAGCTGGAAAAGATATACGAACAGAAAAAACGTTATGAGGCTAAAAAACAGCGTTTAGAGACAGAACAGAAACTGAAAATGGAGCAGCAGCTGAAAACCGGCGCAAAAACAGTTTATGTGGGTAATACGCCGCGCGCCAAAAAAGAAGTCTGAGGGGCCGGCGAAAAAAGCATAGTGGGTCAGTAAAAGAAACCCGGGGCGTCACCTAAAAAAGCCGGAGGGATTAGAAAAAACTCTGGGAAGCCGGTAAAAGAAGTATAGAAAGTCAGAAAAGGAAGTCAGAAAAAGGAGTAAGAAAAGGAGTCTTGCCGCATGCATGTGGTATTGTATCAGCCGGAAATACCGGCAAATACCGGTAATGTAGCTCGTTTGTGCGCTGTGACCGGTTGCCATCTGCACCTGATCCGCCCTTTGGGTTTCAGTACCGATGACAGGCAGTTGAAACGTGCCGGCCTGGATTATTGGCATCTATTGGACATTGATTATTGGGATAACCTGGAGGATCTGCTGGATCGGTATAAAGAACATCCTTTTTATTTTTTGACCAGCAAAGCCTCGAAAGGCTATACACAGGTTACTTTTGCGCCGGAAAGTTTTCTGGTTTTTGGCCGGGAAACGTCCGGTCTGCCGGATTGGGTCCATGCAGCATACCCCGATCAATGTCTGCGGATCCCCATGTTGCCGGATCCCAAAGCCCGCTGCCTGAATTTATCTAATGCGGTAGCGGTGGTAGTTTATGAAGCGTTTCGGCAGCAGCCGGATTTTGGAGGTCTGAGTCTGAACCCCAGTTATCACAGCGGCAAGCTGAATTCACAGTATGAGTGAGAAGAACTTGTGTAAGTGGATCTTTGTGCAAGAGCAACCGGAGCAACCGATATTTGCGTAGAACAACGGAAACAATGGGTATGTGAGCAGGAGCAGTTTAAGTAAGAGGATTTTGAACAGGAGCAACAGGAGCAGGAGGAGCTATGATTGTTTTAAAAGAATTTGAGTTTGATGCAGCGCATTACCTGCCCAGTTATAATGGGAAATGCGAGCATTTGCACGGACATACATATAAATTGGTGGTAAAGGTGGAAGGGCGCCCGGACGGGGAGGGGATGGTTCTGGACTTTGCGCTCTTGAAAGAAATCGTGCAGGACAAGGTATTGCGCAAACTGGACCACGCCTTATTGAACGATGTGATGGAAAACCCCAGCGCGGAGAATATTTCGATTTGGGCCTGGAATAAACTGGTTAAACCCTTGACCGGTAAAAACCATCGTCTCTGTGAAGTGCAGGTCTGGGAAACTCGTACCAGCGGCTGTATTTATAATGGGGAGTTTTACGAGGGTGAGCTATGTTGAAGGATAACCCGGAACAGAAAAAAAACAGATTAAAAGATGTGCAGTCCGAACAAGATGGACGCAATATTCCCTTAAAGCATGTGGGCATTAAAGATCTGCGTTGGCCCCTTGTCCTGCGGGATCGGCAAAAAGGGGAACAGCATACCGTGGCTACGGTTTCTTTGGCGGTAGATCTGCCCCGGGACCTTAGAGGCACCCACATGAGCCGTTTTGTCCAGTGTCTGCAGAAATTGGAAATTGTCCATCCTTCTGCCATGGAGCAAGTGCTGGACGATCTGAAAGAAAGTTTACAGGCGGACCGGGCGTTTTTGCAGCTGGAATTTCCTTATTTTATTGAGAAGAAAGCGCCGGTAAGCGGCCTGACTTCGCTTATGGATCTGAACTGCGTGTATACCATGGAAAAGGGGGAACGTTTCTCCCTGAAAGTAAAAGTACGGGTCCCTATTCAGACCTTGTGTCCCTGCTCTAAAGAAATCAGTGATTTCGGCGCGCACAATCAGCGGGCCGTTGCCTCGATGGAAATTGAAGCCAATGAATTTGTCTGGCTGGAGGAGTTGGCCGAGATTGCCGATGGGGGGGCCAGCGCTCCGGTTTATGGCTTATTGAAACGACCTGACGAAAAATTTGTGACGGAACAGGCCTATGATAACCCGCGTTTTGTAGAAGACGCGGTGCGGGAGATTGCCCTGCTGTTGGAAAAAGATCCGCGCATCACCTGGTACAAGGCCATGGTGGAAAGCTATGAAAGCATTCATAATCATAACGCTTATGCCTGTGTGGAAAAAGGCTGGAAATAACCGTCGGAAGCAATAAAGGTGGAATGTTCATGCTATATGAAATAAATCAGGACGCATTGGCGTATGAGATGGAACATCTGGGGGTCTATCCGCCCAGTGTGGCGATTATGTTGAACAAAGGCAAAATCGTGCCGCTGAAAGTGCTGCAGGTCCGTACGCCGGCGGCGAATATCATCAAGCAGGAGATGCTGGCGGTGGGCGGCGAATGCGCTACTCCCGGAACGACCATTGCCTGTTCGGTGCCTTTTGTCGATATTCTGCTTTTAGGTACGCGGAAACATTACAATCTTCTGTTGAAAAAATTAAAGCAGATGCCTTACTTCGGTATTCCGAAAATTGTGCCGGAACTGGAATGTTACTTGCAGCCGGTGCCTAAATCTACGCTGCTGGCAGACGGACGCCGTCTGACCTATGAACAGATGGCGGTGATGGGGATTATCAATGTAACACCGGATTCATTTTTTGCCGGTTCCCGCCGCCCGGGATTGGATGCGGCGCTGCAGCAGGCGGAAACCATGCTGGCAGACGGCGCTGCGATTTTGGATATCGGGGGAGAATCCACCCGCCCCGGCAGCGACTCTGTGGGGCAGGAAGAAGAAATGCGCCGGGTCTTGCCGGTGGTGGAAGCCATAAAAAAGCGTTTCCCTGCAAGTATGATCTCGGTGGATACCTATCGGGCGGCAGTGGCGGAAGCCGCGATGCAATGCGGCGGCGATATCATTAACGATGTGACCGCTATGACCGGGGATGCTGCCATGCTGGGGACTGTCTTGAAAACGAAGGCTCCCATTGTTTTAATGCATATGCGGGGGAAACCCAAGGATATGCAGCAGCAGTGCGAATATACCAATGTGGTGCAGGAAGTGACTTCGTATCTTTTGGCGCAGGCGCAGCTGCTGGGGGCAGAAGGCGTTGCACCGGAAAAAATCATTTTGGACCCCGGTATCGGTTTTGCTAAAAAAACAGAGCAAAACCTCAGACTTATGCAGAATTTAAACGCCCTGACCGCAAATGAATATCCGGTATTAATGGCGGCTTCCCGTAAAACTACGATCGGGCAGGTATTAAGTGCAGGCCAACAACCTCTGCCGCCGGAAGAAAGGCTGGAGGGTACCCTGGCCGTTACCGCTGCTGCCCTATATGCGGGCGCGGCTATGGTACGGGTCCACGATGTGAAAGAAAACCTGCGGCTGATCCGTATGCTGGAAGCGATCCGCAACGTATAGGAACCGGCTTTAGCGGCCCGTTAGTTGCATACCAGGTTGCAGGGATAAGCGGTCTGGGTGATAGGTGTGACATGTTTACGTTTTAACAGTCCTCGCTTTACAACAGAAAGGAACGTATGGGAATCTACATCGCATTAGGCAGCAATCTGGGCGATAAAAAGAAAAATCTGTTACAGGCGCTGCAGCTGATAGAGCAGCATGGCGTACAAGTATGTAAGGTGTCTGATTTTATCAGAACCAGGCCCTATGGTGTGACTGATCAGCCGGATTTTCTCAATGGCGCGGCAGAAATCGCCACTGCTTTGTCTCCGGAAGCTCTGTTGACTGTCTTGCTGCAGGTAGAGCAGGAGATGGGGCGCAAACGTCTGCGGCACTGGGGAGAAAGAAACATTGATCTGGATCTGTTGCTGTATGAAGACCGGATCATAAATCTGCCGCAATTACAGCTGCCTCATCCGGATCTGCAGAACCGTTCTTTTGTGTTGCAGCCTTTAGCGCAGATTGCTCCGGAAATGTGGCACCCGGTGTTAAAAAAGACGATTGGTGAACTCTGGCAAAATTGGCAGGCAAAGCACCATTGCGTTTTCTCGGCAGTTCTTTGAAAGAGGAGATCAATTGTACAGGAAGCCGGAATCTGGCTTAAAGTCAACATGAGTAGCAAGAGTAACCAAGAATCGGAATAGAGTATAAAGAAAATCAGAATAAAACGTAATCCTCGTATACAAAAAACCGTTTACGGAAGTTTGCGATAAGCAAAATTCCGTTAAACGGTTTTTTAAATAGTTGTATTTGTTTTTTCTAATACGAAAACTTGTGCAGGCAAGAAGTGTGCCCCGGTTTTTTTACGACCTGTGCCGGCCTTCTTTCTTATTTTCTTTCCTTCTAACTAACTAACTAACTAACTTACTTATTTATTCGCCTTTAGTGGCCTTAATGCACTCGTTAATTTCTTTTAAGAGAGCCGGAACATCCAGCCCGTGCGCGCCGGCGCCTTCGCCGATCGATTCAAATTGAGAAGCCATGCAGCCTACACAGCCCAGACCATAATCAGCGAATACCTGCAAAATTTCCGGATGAGCCTGTACGGCTTCAATGATATTGGTGTCGGCAGTGATTGTGTCTAAAGAAGCGTTTTCGCCGCCTACTGCTTTTGCTGCTGCATTTACTGCGTCAGTTAATTCCATATGTATCACCTCATTTTAATATTTACGATTTCAATGTCGAGAAAGGGATTCCCACATCTTCGCAGGCCTATTATAACATTCTTCCCTAAAAAGAAAAAGAGGGAAGAAAAAATGTCATACATTTTTCAATCTTGTGGTTCTGATGTGTTCCGACCACAATATGTAGTGGGACAAGAATAGAAAAAGAAAGAAAATAAAAGAAAACGTAAGATTTCGCCAAAAACAGCCTTAAAATGCGCATAAATCAGTTGCAAAAATGAATGAATATAGTTATAATGGATAAAAGTGGTGAAAAGTGGGGGAAAGGGGTGGAAAATATGTTCTTAGGTGAATACAGGCATGCCCTGGATGAGAAAGGACGTCTTTTCATCCCGGCGAAATTGCGCGAATCCCTGGGCAAACATTTTTATGTGAGCAAAGGGTTTGACCATTGCCTTTTCGTATATGATGAAGCCCAGTGGGCTGAGTTTTCCGCCAAGCTGAATGCTCTTTCTATGGGGCAGAAAAAGAACCGCGATATCAAACGATTTTTCTTTTCCGGCGCGTGTGAAATAGCCTGCGATAAGCAGGGACGCGCGCTGTTGGCGGCCAATCTGCGGGAATATGCCGGTCTTTCTAAAGATACGGTGATCGTAGGGGTCGGCAATAAAGCGGAAATCTGGTCGGCAGAAGCGTGGCAGGCTCGTAATGCAGCTTCTGAACAAATGATAGAAGAAGGTCTGGATGATCTGGATCTGGATATTTAAAGGGAGCCGCCGATGGAATTTGAACATGTCAGCGTACTTTTGCAGGAAAGCGTGGATTGGCTTGTTACCGATCCGGACGGCATCTATGTAGACTGTACACTGGGTGGCGCGGGTCATTCCCAAAAGATTGCGTCTTTGTTGTCTGTTCGGGGCCGCCTGATCGGCATCGATCAGGATGAGGAAGCCTTAGCCGCAGCGCAGGAGCGATTAGCGAAAGCTGCCTGCCGAGTGGACATCGTCAAAGCTAATTTCAAAGACCTGGCAAGCGTCTTAAGCCGCTTGCAGGTACAGGCAGTAAACGGCGTCTTGTTTGACCTGGGTGTATCTTCCCATCAGCTGGATATGGCGGAAAGAGGCTTTTCCTATATGCACGACGGTCCTTTGGACATGCGTATGGATCAGCAAACAGAGAAAACAGCGGCGTTCGTAGTGAATACCTACAGTGAAGAAGCCTTGGCTGATTTGATCTGGCGCTATGGAGAAGAACGCTGGCATAAACGGATTGCTCAGTTTATTGTTCTGACCAGACAGAAAGCGCCGCTGACAACCACGTTTCAGTTGGTGGATGTGATTAAAAAAGCGATTCCGAAAGGTGCGCGTAAGGATGGCCCCCATCCGGCCAAAAGGACGTTTCAGGCCTTACGGATCGAAATCAACGATGAACTGGGGATTTTGGAGCAGGCTGTAGATGATGCGATAAGCGCTCTGGTCAGTGGCGGCCGTATTGGCGTGATCACTTTCCAGTCGCTGGAAGACCGGATCGTCAAGCAAAAACTGGCGCAGTTAGCCAAAGGCTGTACCTGTCCTCCGCATATGCCCTGTGTCTGCGGTAAAAAACCGGTAATAAAAAAACCGGGTAACCGGCTGCCGGGGGAAGAGGAAATCGCAAAGAATCCAAGGGCACGCAGCGCCCGCCTTCGTTTTGCAGAAAAGCTGTAACTTATGAACGAAGTACCGCACGGTCCAACTGGTAAAAATAACGGTATGAAAGAATTCCTTTATAGGGTCGTACCGGTTTCCGCAAATATAGATGATAAAATAAGCGGCCTGACCGCAGAAAAGCAAAGGGGAAAAGGATATGTTAGCGCGCAAATATAATTACGAAGAAACCTGGGAGTATCCGCAAAGTCGGGCGAATGAGACCAAAAAAAATAAACCCCGGCGTCTTCGCAAAGCCAACTATAAATTGTTCCGCCGCCGTTTGTTTTTGGTGGTGGGAGTGGTGCTGCTCATGTATGCCGTTACCGTGATGCGCAGCGCAGCGCTGGTGAATTCCGGCAATCAACTGATCCGTCTCCAGACGCAGGAATCCAGCCTGATCGCGCACAATGCGGAATTGAAGATTGAAGTAGATCAGCTGAAAGGCCCGGAGCGTATCACCTCCATTGCGGAAAAATCGCTGGGGATGAAAGTGGCCCGCAGCAACATTTATGTCAAGGCTAATAAAAAATAGTAATTCGAATGGTTATATTCCGGGTAACAGGATGCTTAAGTATATATAGCCTTTTGAAATCTTGTGTGATATAATATAATAGATTTTTGAAAGGCAGCCTCTTTAGGCTGCCATTTCAATTTAAGGGGGATTTTACCATGGAAAAAGAACTACATGCCTTAGTGGACAGGTTGCCCGCAGTGAAAGTGTTCGGTTCGCTGGATCAGACCGTTACCGATGTAACCGCAGACTCTCGCGAAGTGGCGCCGGGGAGCCTGTTTATTGCGCTGAAAGGCGCGCATGTAGACGGACATAAATTCTTAGCCGGAGCGGCGCAAAAAGGCGCTGTGGCGGCTTTGGTAGAAGATCTGCCGGCAGTGGCGCCGGATGGCATGACGCTGCTGCAGGTCGATGATACCCGGGCGGCGATGGAGCTGCTTGCGCCATATTTCTTTGATTATCCCGGAAAAACCATGCGGATGATCGGTGTGACGGGTACTAATGGAAAAACCACCAGTACCAATATTATTCGCCAGGTATTGAAAGAAGATGGAAAACAATGCGGCCTGATCGGTACGATTAATGTGCTGATCGGGGAAGAAAGCATTGTCTCCCACAATACCACGCCGGATGTAGTGGATTTGCAGAAGTTTTTATATCGGATGAAGGAGGCGGGCTGCCAGTATGTGGTGATGGAGGTTTCCTCCCATGCGCTGGCGTTGCGCCGGGTGGCAGGGATCGAATTTGATACGGCAGTGCTGACCAATATTACAGAAGATCATCTGGATTTCCATAAGACGATGGAAGCTTACAGGGACGCCAAAAGCCTGCTTTTTGAACAGCTGTCGGAAGTGGGGAGGAAGCAGGGGAAAACGGCGGTCTTTAATGCGGACGACCCCAGTACGGCAGTAATCGCAGCTCGTACCAAGGTACGAAAATTATTTTATGGCAAAGGCAAAGAGAATGATATCTATCCGCTGCGCTATGCGATCGAAGCCAAAAAAATGCATCTGGTCCTCCATACGCCTGTCGGAGAAATGGATCTGCATCTGAAGATTACCGGCGAATTTAACGTTTATAATGTAATGTGTGCCGTAGGGGCATTACTGGCGGAAAACGTGGACAAAGCCAAAATTGAGCAGGTGCTGCAAGGTTTTTCCGGTGTGCCCGGACGTTTTCAACTGGTAGAGGCCGGACAGCCCTACAGCGTGATCGTAGATTATGCTCATACGCCGGACGGCTTGGAAAACGTGCTGCGTACAGCCCGTCTGATTACCAAAGGACATTTATGGGTCGTGTTTGGCTGCGGCGGCGACCGGGACAATAAAAAGCGTCCGATCATGGGAAAAATTGCCCTGGATCTGGCGGACGATATCGTTGTTACGTCCGATAACCCCCGGACGGAGGACCCGGAAGATATTATACGTCAAATCACCGTCTCCATGACGTCAGTTCCGCCGGAGAAAACGGTGACCCGTATCCTGGACCGGAAAGAAGCGATCCACTATGCACTGACCCAAGCGGCGCCGGAGGATGTTGTCTTGATTGCCGGCAAAGGCCATGAAAATTATCAGATACTGAAAGATCGAACAATCCACTTTGATGACAAAGAAGTGGTGGAAGCGTTTTGGGAAGGCAAAAAAGCATGATTACACTGACAGATGTACTGAAAGCGACAAAGGGTTCCTGCCCCGGAGCAAATCCTGATACAAAAATCGGGGAACTGAATTTTACCGGTGTGAGTACCGATACCCGTACGATTCGTCCGGGCGAGCTGTTTATCGCTTTGCAGGGCGATACGTTTGACGGCCATGCGTATGTGGGTCAGGCGGCGGCCAAGGGCGCGGCGGCGGCAGTTGTGTCCCGGCCGGTTGAAACTCCTTCCGGCCTTCCGCAGATACTGGTACCGGATACGTTGAAAGCGTATCAGGATATTGCCTCTTTTTATCGTATGAGTTTTCCGCATTTAAAGGTAGTGGCCATCACCGGTTCCAATGGTAAGACTTCTACCAAGGATATGATTGCGGCGGTTCTTGCAACGCGTTACAAAGTAAGCAAGACCCAGGGAAATTTTAATAATGAAATCGGTCTGCCCCACACGCTGTTAGAAATCACGCCTACAACAGAAATCGCCGTTACCGAAATGGGGATGCGGGGACTGGGTCAGATCAAAGCGATGTGCGCCTTTGCCAAACCGGATGTGGCGGTCATCACCAACGTAGGCTCCACCCATGTGGGGGAATTGGGCAGCCTGGCTAATATTGCCAAAGCGAAAAGCGAGATATTGGAAGATCTGCCTCAGGATGGATTTGCGGTCTTAAACGGCGATCTGCCCCGGGTAAGGGCGATGGAGAGCAAACTGCATGTACCGGTCAGCTGGTTTGGCCTGCAGCCGGAGGATGATGTACGGGCTGAAGCTGTGGAGATCACGGCAACAGGCAGTACGTTCTTATGTAAAGCAGGTACAGAGGAAGCCACTATCTTTCTTCCTCTCATCGGGGAGCATAATGTGATGAACGCTCTGGCCGCTATTGCAGTAGGAAGGTATTTTGGTGTAAAATTAAATGATATGAAAAATGCGCTGGCTGCCGTCCGGATCACAGACAGTCGCCAGGAAGTATTGCATTTTGGTTCTTATACGGTAATCGATGACGCCTATAACGCCAGCCCGGCCTCTATGGAAGCGGCATTTGCCATGCTGGCGAAACTCAAACAGGGCGCCGCAGCGCCCTGCCGTACCATTGCGGTGGTAGCGGATATGCTGGAATTAGGTCATACCTCCCGGGAAGCCCATGCTTCGGTGGGACAGATGGCCGCTGCGGCAGCTACCGATCTGCTTCTGGGCTATGGTCCGGAAACTGCAGAGACCGTGGCGGCGGCAAAGGCAGCAGGCGTGGACGCCCGGTATTTTGCTAATAAAGAAGAGGCCGCAGCCGCGCTTCGGACATTATTGCAGCCCGGCGACATAGTGCTTTTAAAGGGTTCTCATTCGATGCAGGTAGGGGCGCTGGTCGCGTTGGTGTTTAAGACGCCGCAAAGTCCGGAAAACAAAGAAAATAAGGTATCAGCGATTCATACTGAGACCTTAGATTAGGAAAGTCTGGTGCAATTTATGGATATTACAGCCATGCAGGCCCTGGGTGCCTTATTGACATCCCTGGCCGTATGCGCGGCGATGGGGCCGGTGTTGATCCCGGCTCTGCACAAGCTGAAGTTTGGGCAGAGCATCCGGGAGGTAGGACCGGCCAGCCATATGAAAAAAAGCGGCACGCCTACGATGGGCGGGATCATGCTGTTGACGGGTCTCCTGGTAGCAATGGTGATCTGGAATCGTTTTACTCCCTTGCTACTCATGGCTTTTGTGTTGACCTTCGGACATGCGCTGATCGGCTTTTTGGATGATTACATCAAAATTGTAAAGAAACGCAACCTGGGGTTAACGGCCAAACAGAAATTTGCTTTGCAGATTGCGTTGGCACTGGCCTATATTTATTACGTCAACCAACATATGGGCAGTGCCGGCACCCAGCTGTGGATCCCGGGTACAGCCGTAAGCCTGCAACTGGGGTATCTCTATTATGTGCTGGTGTTGCTGCTGCTGGTGGGAACGACTAATGCAGTGAATTTGACCGATGGTCTGGACGGTTTGGTCTCTTTTGTCAGTCTGCCCGTCATGGCGACCTATGCTTTTGTCGCCTGGCAGGCGGGAGAAGGGGAACTGTGCCTGTTTGCCATGGCGGTGTTGGGAAGCTGCCTGGGTTTTTTGGTTTGGAATCACTATCCCGCCAAAGTGTTTATGGGTGATACAGGTTCTTTAGCGCTGGGGGGAGCCGTAGCGTCGCTGGCGCTCTTGACCCATACGGAGCTTTTGCTGGTTTTTGTGGGGGGTCTTTACGTCTGTGAAGCGCTTTCCGTGATCCTGCAGGTCTTTTATTTCCGTCACACCGGTGGGAAAAGGATTTTTCGCATGACGCCTATCCATCATCATTTTGAACTGGGCGGTTGGCAAGAAACAAAAGTAGTGGCGATTTTTACATTGGTCAGCTGTATCTTCTGTTTGGCAGGTTTAGGATTATGGTGTGCAGGAAAGGGTGGGATGTAACGATGTCCGAAGTCCAAGCGGTAATGGTGTTTGGCGCCGGTATCAGCGGCCGTGGCGCGGCGATGGAACTGGCAGCGCTGGGAAAACAGGTTTTTTTATACGATGATACGCCCCGGAATCTGGATTTTGAATTTATCGAATTATTGGTACAAAATGGCGGTGGCTTCGTTTTCGGACGGGGCGAGTTCCTTTTGGACCGCATACAGCAGATCATTCTTTCTCCGGCGATTCCCATGGATACGCCGTTGGTAAAAAAAGCCCAGGAGAAAGGCATCGAAGTCATTGCTGAAATCGAACTGGCTTTTCGTAATTATGCCGGACATATGGTCGCCATTACCGGTACTAACGGGAAAACCACAACGACCACTCTGGTGGGGGAAATGCTGAAGACGCTGCCTGTAAAAACCGCAGTCGGCGGTAACATCGGCAGGGCTTTGTCCGCAGAAATCAAGGACCTGGATAAAGACAGCTGGGTTGCTGCCGAAGTATCCAGTTATCAGTTGGAAGGGATCCAAAGCTTCCGCCCGCAGATTGCGGCGGTGCTGAACCTGACACCCGACCATCTGACACGGCATAAGACCATGGAAGAATACGGCCGCTGCAAACAAAATATATTTATCAATCAACAAGATCAGGATGTAACCATCTTAAATTATGATGATCCGGAGGTTCGGACCTGGGGGGGAAAATCCCGCGGGCAACTTTGCTATTTCAGCCGCAACACCGTTCTGCCTCAGGGTGTTTACATGAAAGACGGGAGCTTCATCCTGCAGTGGGGCAATACGAAAGCGGAGATCTGCCATAAGGACGAATTGCAGATTTTTGGCGCACATAACGAAGAAAACGTGCTGGCAGCCATTGCCTGCGGTTTCTTTGCCGGTGTAGGACCGGAACAGATGCGGCAGGTGCTTTTAGATTTTAAAGGGGTCGCCCACCGTATTGAATATGTGGCCACCATTGACGGAGTCTCTTATTATAACGATTCCAAAGCGACCAATACCGACGCGGTGATCAAAGCGCTGAACGCCTTTTCTCAGGGGCATGTGATTTTACTGGCCGGCGGCGAAGACAAAATGACGCCGTTGGCGGAAATGATGCAGGTCGTGCGGGAAAAAGCGGATCTGTTGATTTTACTGGGTGCTTCCCAGCAGCGTTTCCACGAAGCGGCGAAAGCGGCGGGGATAGAAAATATTCTGCTGGCCGGCAGCTTCCGGGAAGCGGTGGAAATGGCCCATGCCCGGGCAAAAGCGCCTCAGGTGGTACTGCTTTCGCCGGCCTGTGCCTCCTTTGATATGTTCCGTAACATGGCGGAAAGAGGCAACTATTTTAAAGAACTGGTGAAAGGCTTCGCCAAATAATACAGTACGGAGGCGTACCAATGAAAATAATCCTATCCGGCGGCGGTACCGGCGGGCATATCTACCCGGCGCTGACGATCGCCGATACGATTAAAAAACTGAAGCCGGAAGCGGAGATTCGTTTTGTAGGCACACAGCACGGTCTGGAAAAAGACTTGGTGCCCCGGGCGGGTTATCCTATTGATTTTATCGATGTACAGGGATTCCAACGCCATTTCAGCCCGGATACTCTGAAATCAGTCTATAAATTATGTACCGGACTGACTGAGGCCAGAAAATTGCTCAAAGAATACAAGCCGGATCTGGTGATCGGCACCGGCGGCTATGTCTGCGGACCAATCGTGTTTTTAGCAGCTTTACAGGGGATTCCCGCCTGTGTGCAGGAACAGAATGCGTTGCCGGGGATGACCAATAAAATTCTGGCTCACTTTGTCAATCGTATTTTTTTAGGCTACAGCGAAGCTGACAAGTATTTTAAGGGCAAGGCAAAAAAAATCTTTACCGGCAACCCTATTCGGGCGGAAGTAATGCAAAGTACCCGGGCTGAGGGAATCAAAGCTTTTGGTCTGGATTCCGGGAAAGCAACGGTATTGATTGCCGGCGGCAGTCTGGGGGCGGCTTCTGTCAATCAGGCGGCGCTGCAGCTGGAAAAAAATTTATCCGGCCGGGATGATGTGCAGATTTTGCACGCCACCGGCAAGAATAACTACGAAGACTATCAGCGTCAGGTAGAAGAACTGGGCGGTTTCAAAAGCAATATTCATATTAAACCTTATTTGTATGATATGCCCTTAGCCTTGGCCGCGGCGGACATCGCTGTATTCAGAGCGGGGGCCATCGGCCTGGCGGAATTGACCGCCAAAGGGATTCCTTCCATTCTGGTGCCATTTCCCTATGCTACGGCCAACCATCAGGAATTTAACGCCCGGGCACTGGAAGCGGTAGGTGCGGCTCAGGTCATTTTGGATAAAAACCTGACAGGGGAAGTTTTGGAAGAAAAAATAGAGCATTTATTGCTGCATAAAGAGATCTTGCAAAAAATGCAAAATGCGGCGCAGAAAGCCGGCCGGCCGAAAGCGGCGCAGGAAATTGCCAAACAGGCGCTGGCTTTGGTGAGCAAATAAACGCGGGGGTACAAAGATGTTGGAGAGGTACAAACAAATCCACTTTATTGGAATTGGCGGCGCCGGTATGAGCGCGTTGGCCTATGTCCTGGTCAAACGCGGTTTCCGGGTGACGGGTTCCGATCTACAGGAGGGCCATATGGCGGCAGAGCTGACGGAAGCCGGCGCGCAGCTGTATCGGGGACACGCGGTTTCACATATACAGGGGGCCGATGCCGTTGTGGTATCTACCGCGATCCATGCGGACAATCCGGAATTGCTGGCGGCCCGGGAGCAAGGCTTACCGATCCTGCACCGCAGTGATATTCTGAAAACGCTTTTAAATGGAGAGGGAATCCGCGGCGTGACAGTGGCCGGAGCGCACGGCAAAACCACAACCAGCGCTATGATCTCCGTAATCGCCACAGAAGCCGGCGCGGATCCTACCGTGGTCATCGGGGGCGATGTAGCATCGCTGCACGGCAATGCCCGTAACGGAAAAAGCGAATGGGTCGTAGCGGAAGCCGATGAAAGTGATGGTTCCTTCTTAAAATTCACCTCCTATATTTCCGTAATTACCAATATTGAGGATGACCATCTGGACCACTACGGGACCACAGAAAACATTTATCAGGCTTTTAAACAGCATGTAGAGAATATGAAACCGGGTGGAACTGCGGTTTTATGTATGGACAGTACTCCGATTCGTCGGCTGGCAAAAGAAACGGACCGCAAGTTCATTGCCTATGGACTGACGGAAGACTGCGATTATTATGCCAAAGACGTGCGCCATACGATTGAAGGAACCGACTATACCGTGTACGGAGAGGGAAAAGAGCTGGGGCGTGTACACCTGATCGTGCCGGGACGGCACAATGTGCTGAACTCTTTAGGCGCTTTTGCCGCCTCTCGTCTGATGGGCATCGCGCCGGAAGCGATTATCGAGGCGCTGAAAACATTCAGCGGCGCCCGGCGCCGTTTTGAAACGAAAGGAAAAGCAAAAGGTATTTGGATCGTAGATGACTACGCCCACCATCCCACTGAGATCGGGGCGACGCTCAATGCGGCTAAAGCCAGCGGGGTGGCCCGTGTCGTTTGCGTCTTCCAGCCCCATCGCTACAGCCGGACAAAACTGCTGCACGAAGAATTTTGTCATTGCTTTACCGACTGCGATGCGCTGATCCTGATGCCCGTCTATTCGGCCGGTGAGAATCCAATCCCCGGCGTGAATAGCGAAGAACTGGCCGAAGCCATTCATCGCGCGACCGGACAAGCGGTCTGCTGCATGGGGTCTTTCCGTCAGGCGGAAGACTATCTTCTGCAGGATGCCAAAGCAGGGGATCTGATCATTACCATGGGTGCAGGGGATGTTTATAAAATCGGCGAAGAACTGGTTCAGGAATTGAGAGGATGACACAAAATGGATAAAAATAAAACGATTGCCGTGGTGATGGGGGGGCCTTCCGCTGAAGGTGAAATTTCGCTGGCGACCGGAAAATCTATTGCCATCGCGCTGCGGGAGCGGGGTTACCAGGTCAAAGAACTGTTTCTGAAACCGCGTAATTTTTCCGAACAGTTGAAAGCCAGCGGTGCGGATGTGGTATTTATCGCGGTTCATGGCTTATACGGCGAGGACGGACGTTTACAAAGCGCCTTGGAAATGATGGAAGTGCCTTATACCGGTTCTGGCGTGCTGGCCTCGGCTCTCAGCATGAATAAAATTGCCGCCAAGCGGGTCTTTTTGGGCAGCGGTATTCCTACGCCCGACTATCTTTTCCTCTATCGTAAAGATCGGGATTCCCGGGACATGGTCAAAGCAATCACGGAAAAATTTACGCTGCCGGTCGTGATTAAACCCGCCTCACAAGGCAGTTCTATCGGGGTGACCATCGAAAAGGATCCGGCCAATTTACAAAAAGCGCTGGATACGGCCTTTGAATATGACCCGGAAGTACTGGTAGAGCAATATATTGCCGGTTCGGAAACCTCGGTCTGCATGATGCGCCAGCCGGACGGTTCCGTGAAAGTCTGGCCGGTGATCCTGGTCAAACCTCATGCGGAATGGTATGATTTTAAAGCGAAATATACCGCCGGCGGTGTGGAACACATCATCCCGGCGCCCTTGCCGGAAGAGATATTGACCAAACTGGCAGAGGTATCTGTCAAAGCCTACGATGTGCTGGGCTGCGCCGGGGTAGCCCGTACCGACTGTATTGTCGGCACGGATGGAACCTGCTACGTGCTGGAAATGAACACCGTGCCCGGCATGACGCCCACCAGTCTGGTACCGGATGCAGCCGCTGCGGAAGGGACTACGTTTGGCGAGCTGTGTGAAATGATACTGGATTCCGCTCACTTATAAGCGCATATTTTACCGGGGAAGGAGGGACGGGGATGGAGAGCTATCGAGACCGCTTAAAACGGGACCAGCGCCAAAAAAGGCTCAAAGATATTCTATGGCTGTTGGCTCTATTTGTACTGGCCGGCGCTGTTGTAGGCGGTTGGCGCTACGTCCAACGTCCGGAATTCTCGTTTGGTAAAATTGCCGTACATGGAAGCAGTAACTTTTCCGTGGGGCAGTTAGCGCAGATGGGCGGAGAAAAAGAACCGGTCAACCTGTTTCGTTTTTCCAAAACAGATATGCTGACCGCTTTGCGGGGCGACGTGCGGGTGGAAAAAGCGGAAGCCTATTATAACTTCCCGAATGTTTTGAATGTCTATATCAATGAAAGACAGCCTGCACTATATGTAAAGACCAGCTATCGCAACTATGCGAAACTGGATGCGGACGGGCTGGTCCTGGACCTGACCGACGGCATCAAGGACGCCTCCGTACCCCGTTTGTCAGGCAAAGACTGCGGCAACCTGTTTATCGGCGACCGTCTGCAGGATCAGGATATCCGTGATGTCCTGATTTTTTTTCAAAAGCTGAAAGCGGATGCGAAAGAACAGATTTCCGAACTGCATCTGGATGGGGAGAAAAATTTAACGCTGCAGCTGCGTTATGGGTTTCCTGTTATTTTAGGTCCTGTGAATGAACTGGCCGGGAAAGCCGAACTGTTTACGACGGTCTTTGACGAAATCAAAGGGAAAAACGTAAAAGCGGAATATATGGATCTGCAATACAGCAAGCCTTTTATTAAACTGGTTAAATAAAGTCGCCACCGGGTAAATAGAGTTGCTCGGCAAGATGACGGTTTCCGGATGCTTGCCGACAGTATATGCCTACAATACTGGGTAAATAGAGTTGTTCGGCAAGAGGACGTAATTGTTTTGCGAACCGGCAAAGTGAAAATACGGAATACAAGACAGGTAAAAGTAAAAACTAAGAGTTTGAGTAAGTAAAACGTTAGCCAAAGAACTTAGAAAAAACTTAGAATGAGCTAAACTTAAAATGAGTAATTAGAAAGAATAAGAGGAAAGAGAAATTATGCTGACGATCAAAAACAAGCATACACGCATTCTGATCTTCATCGTGTGTGCCGTGTTAGGTTTCATGATCACTATGCAGCTGAAGTCACAGCAACGCTACCAGACTGTATCGGTGCAGCGTGCGGAAGAATTGTCCGTGCGCCTGAAGGAAGTGCAGGCCGACAGGGATAAACTGGACAAGGAACTGTCCGAATATCGTGCCGGACGGGTGTCGGATACCGTGCAGAAAGAGATAGAGGCGCTGCGTTCCCGGGCCGGGGAAACTGCGCTGGAAGGTAAGGGCGTTATCCTGACCATAGATGACAGTAAGCAGGCCATTAAAGCCGGAGAAAATAAAAACCTTTATATTATACATGACGAAGACCTGCTTCGGGTCATTAATGAACTGCGGGCGGCTGGTGCGGAAGCCATTGCACTGAATGGGCAGCGTCTGGTGTCTACCAGCGAAGTCCGTTGTGTGGGGCCCACGGTCCTGGTCAACGAGACCCGGTTGGCAGCGCCTTTTATTATTTCGGCGATCGGCAATCCGCAAACCCTGGAAAGCTCTTTAAAACTACGGGGCGGCGTATTGGAAAACTTTAAATTCTGGGGTATTAAAGCCGAAGTGGAAAAACAGGATAAAGTCAGGATTCCTGCCGCTTCCGGAAAAAAGAGTTTTGAGTTTGCCAAAGTCGTGAAATCGGAGGCAGAAAAAGCGGAAAAGGCAGAAACAGAAAAAACGAAGCAATCGGAAGCAGAAAAACAGACAACACAAGAAGCGACCTCCGGAGCGCAGGGAGGTGCCAAATGATCTACGCGCTTTTGGGTTTGGTTTTAGGAGTGGCGTTGGCTATTTTGGCCCCCGGTTATATTCCGAAAATTTACGTGCCTTATTTCTCTGTGGCGCTGATGGCCGGTATTGATACGGCGTTTGGCGGCTTGCGCGCCGCCATGGAAGGGAATTACGATAATCTGGTATTTCTTTCCGGTTTTCTGGTAAATATCATTCTGGCCGTGTTCTTCTGTTATGCGGGCATCATGTTGGACATTGATTTTTATATGATCGTCATTCTGGTACTGGGCATGCGCATCTTTAATAATCTGGCGATCATCCGCCGCCTGTACCTGAAAAAATAGGGAGTGAAAAGGATTACTTCTATATAGTCAGACTCTCTGTTAAAGAAATTATTGTAAATTAATTTTGAAATTGGCTTTTCCATTTTTTCATAGAATGTTATAATGATTCTATGATAGAGAAAGTAGGGGGAACTTAGCGATGTTTGAAGATATCACGAACAATCCGACAGTATCTGACATAATTCCGGAAACTTTAGCTAAAATTAAAGTTGTCGGCGTAGGTGGTGGCGGCAATAATGCGGTCAATCGCATGATCACGGCCGGCTTGCGGGGCGTGGATTTTATTGCGGTGAACTGCGATGCGCAGGCTTTGTTTTTATCCAAGGCGCAAAATCGTATCCAGATTGGTGAAAAATTAACGAAAGGTCTGGGCGCCGGCGCCAATCCGGAAATCGGGCAAAAAGCGGCCGAAGAATCCCGCGATCAGCTGATTGAAGAATTGCAAGGCGCGGATATGGTGTTTGTCACAGCCGGTATGGGCGGCGGTACCGGTACCGGCGCAGCTCCCATCGTGGCGGATTGTGCCAGGCAGGCAGGCGCGCTGACTGTCGGTGTGGTGACAAAACCCTTTTCTTTTGAAGGCAAACGGCGGATGAATCAGGCGGAAGCCGGCATCGTCAACTTAAAAGACCGTGTGGATACCCTGATCACCATTCCCAACGACCGTTTATTACAGGTAATTGACCGTCGGACCAGTATGCTGGATGCGTTCCGCATCGCCGATGATGTGTTGCGTCAGGGCGTACAGGGCATTTCGGATCTGATCTCCGTACCGGGCCTGATCAACGCAGACTTTGCTGACGTGAAGACCATTATGTCCAATGCCGGTTCGGCTTTAATGGGCATTGGTACGGCAAAAGGCGACAACGGCGCGGTGGAAGCGGCGGAAGCGGCAATCAAGAGCCCGTTGCTGGAAGCCTCGATCGAAGGCGCCCGGGGCGTACTGTTCAACATTACAGGCGGCAAAGATTTGTCCCTGTTTGACGTGAATGAAGCGTCCAATGCAATCACGGAAGCCGTGGATCCGGAAGCCAACATCATCTTTGGCGCCGTGATCGATGAAAATCTGGATGATGAGATCCGCGTAACGGTAATTGCTACCGGATTCAATAGTAAAAATCCTGCTCTGGGCGGCACGTCTACCATTAAAACGCCGGGCAGCGGCTGGGGCGGTGGACGTACCCGGACCGACACTCGTCAGGAACCCAAAGCTACAGTGATCAAACCGGCTGCATCTGCTCCGGCTGCGCAGGAACCACAGCCCGGTAATGGCAGTTCCGTGATCTCCGGTTTTAACCCCGGTAAATCATCCGGGGGCGGAAACACGGAAATTCCTCCCTGGATGGGCCGTTGATCTGTGATTTGATGCGGCAGCGTGAGCTGCCGCTTTGTTATATATAGGTTATATATAGTGTTATATCGCCGTGTTTCCATTATCGTTTTATTTTCAGCCAGGTCAGTGATTTTACTAACGCAAAGGATGTGAGCCCATGAAGTGTCCGTTTTGTTCTCATGAAGACAGCCGAGTCATAGATTCCCGTTCCGTGGAGAATGGCGTGTCTATCCGCCGCCGTCGGGAATGTCCGCACTGTTTGCGGCGCTTTACTACCTATGAAAAATACGAAGAAACACCGTTGGTGGTGAGTAAAAAAGACGGACGTCGGGAATTGTTTGATACCGGCAAACTCCTGAGCGGCTTATTAAAAGCTTTTGAAAAACGTCCGGTGTCCCTGGAAACGATTCAGGACATGGCCCATAATATTGAAAGAGAACTGCGCTTAAAAGGAGAATCCGAAATCAGCAGTCGGGAAATCGGCGAAATGGTCATGGAACATCTGGCCAAGGTGGATCAAATCGCCTATGTGCGTTTTGCCTCGGTCTACCGCCAGTTTGCCGATGTACAAAACTTTATGCAGGAACTGCAACAGCTGATGGCAAACAATAAGAATTCCGGCGCGGAGAAAAAAACGGTGCCGGACGCTAAGCCCTGAGCAAAGCAGAAAAGCTAAACTATGAAATGTAAAACACACCACAAAAAACCTGCTTACCAAAAGTAAGCAGGTGATTTTTTGCCAAAGCGCATGGAAGAAAGGTTCGTTGAAGCCCTTCATTAGGGAAGAGGCTGCGTAGAACGGAATCCGCTTTCTGCTACAGAACTGTTACAGAAAAACGCATCCTTCCGCCGGAAAGATTATTCAACAGAATTAACTTTTTTAGCCAGTTTGGATTTTTTGCGAGCAGCGGAGTTCTTGGAAATAACACCACCGCGGGCTGCTTTATCAATTAAGCCGCTGGCAGCTCGTAAAGAAGCTTCTGCTTCGGCCTTGTTGCCTTCCGCAACTTTGAGTTCTACTTTTTTAGCAGCGGTACGAACGGCAGTCTTTTCAGCGGCGTTCTTAGCGCGGCGTTCTGCGTCAGTTTTTGCACTGCGGATAGAAGATTTAATGTTAGGCAATCGATTCACCTCCTAAAATAGCTTTTACCAAAGTATTTTACCACGGGTGGGGCAGTAATGCAAGATTAATTTTTTTCACAAAACGGGTATTTTAATGTATAATAGGTAATAATCGGTTCACTATCGCAGAAAAGTATCATAATATTATATAGTATGGTTATACAGAAAAATATTTAAGAAGAAAGGAACGGCCAAACGCCGCAACACGTACATGCAAAAAGATCATATACGCAATTTTTCGATTATCGCACACATTGACCACGGCAAGTCCACGTTAGCCGATCGGCTGATCGAGATGACCGGCACGCTGACCAAAAGAGAAATGGAAGAGCAGATATTGGACTCCATGGACCTGGAACGGGAACGGGGCATTACGATCAAAGATCAGGCGGTGCAAAGCATATATCGCGCTCATAACGGGGAAGAGTATATGCTGAATTTTATTGACACGCCGGGCCATGTGGATTTTAACTACGAAGTATCCCGTGCTCTGGCGGCTTGTGAAGGCGCGCTTCTGGTGATTGATGCCACCCAGGGAATCGAAGCCCAGACTCTGGCCAATACCTATCTGGCACTGGATAATGATATGGAAATCATTCCGGTCATCAATAAAATTGATCTGCCCAGCGCTGATCCGGATAAGGTCAAAAAAGAGATTGAAGATGTCATCGGCATCGATGCCAGTGAAGCGGTGCTGTGCAGCGCGAAAACCGGCGCGGGAGTGGAAGAAATATTAGAAGCCATTGTGCATCGGATACCGCCGCCGGAAGGAGACGCGCAAAAACCCTTAAAAGCACTGGTCTTTGACTCCAAGTTTGATCCTTATAAAGGGGTCATCCTTTACCTGCGCATTTATGACGGGGAAGTCCGTCGGGGCATGAAGATTCAGATGATGGCTACCGGCGTCGTGTACGAAGTGACGGAAGTGGGCGTCTTTAAGCCGGCCCCTGTCAGTGCGGAAGTGCTGCCTGCCGGCACCGTAGGTTTTCTGGCTGCGGCCATTAAAACCGTGGGCGAAGCCCGGGTCGGCGACACGGTGACCGATGCGGCGCGCCCGGCGGCAGAACCGTTGCCCGGCTACCGCAAAGCGACCCCCATGGTCTTCTGCGGACTGTACCCGGTGGATAATAGCGATTATGATAATTTGCGGGATGCGCTGGAAAAACTCCAGCTGAATGACGCCTCCCTGCTGTTTGAACCGGAAACCTCTACCGCTCTGGGCTTTGGCTTCCGCTGCGGCTTTTTAGGTCTGCTTCATATGGACGTCATCAAAGAACGGTTGGAACGGGAATACAATTTAGATTTGATTACCACCGCGCCTAACGTTGTGTACCAGATCAATCGGACCAATGGGGATGTGGAACTGGTGGACAATCCGTCTTTGTTCCCGGATCCCACGGTGATGGCAAGTGTGGAAGAACCTTATGTAAATGCCACGATCATCGTGCCGAAAGACTATGTGGGCGCTGTGATGGAGCTGTCGCAGGAAAAACGCGGCGATTACGAAAACATGACCTATCTGGATGAGGATCGCGTGATGATCCACTATGCGCTGCCCTTGTCGGAGATCATCTATGATTATTTCGATCGTTTGAAAAGCTGTAGCCGGGGATATGCTTCTCTGGACTATGAATTGGCGGGCTATCGCCCCAGCGACCTGGTGAAAGTGGATATTCTGCTGAATGGCGAACCGGTGGATGCGCTGTCGGCGGTCGTACATCGGGAGAATGCTCAATTCCAGGGGCGCAAGCTGGTGGAACGGCTGCGGAGCCTGATCCCCCGCCAGCAGTTCCAGATTCCGGTGCAGGCGGCCGTCGGCAATAAGATCATCGCCCGTGAAGACGTAGCGGCATTGCGCAAGGATGTGCTGGCCAAATGCTATGGCGGTGATATCAGCCGGAAACGTAAGCTGCTGGAAAAACAGAAAGCCGGCAAAAAACGTATGAAGCAGGTTGGCACCGTAGAATTGCCGCAGGAAGCTTTTATGGCGATTCTGGGGATGGAAAAAAAAGGATAATTTTATCACATGAAACGCTATGAACTATTTCAAGGGGTATATATACATACTCCTTTTTGTTTGCAAAAATGCCTTTATTGCGATTTTCCCTCGTATGCGGGTTTTAGCGCAGACGTGCGGAAGCGATACGTCGTAGCCTTGTGCCGGGAGATTGTCTGCCGAAGCAACCACCCTGAGGCAACAGGCGAAATCGGTCACCTTACCAATGCTAAGAGGGTTAATGAAGATTCGAACCTGTCTGCGCTCGGGCATGCAATAGAAGGAACGGGTACGGAAGATGTAATGGGGAACTTCCGACTTGAAGGCGAAAAAAAAGGGGCAGACGCAACTGTTGCCGCCGAAAACGCTACGATTTATTTTGGGGGCGGCACACCCACAACGCTTTCACCAACGCAGATCGGGTGTATCGTGCATTGCCTGAAAGAAAACGGCTGGTGGAAGGAACCGGCCGAAGCCACGATCGAAGCCAACCCGGGTACGGTGACCAAGGCTGACTTAGTGCAGCTGCGCCAAATGGGGTTTGATCGGATCAGCTTTGGTGTGCAAAGTTTTCAGGAAGCTGAATTAAAAGCCCTGGGGCGCATGCATACGGTACAGCAGGCAAAGGACGCGGTGTGTTGGGCGAAAGACGCTGGATTTGCCCGAATCAATATTGACCTGATGAGCGGTATTCCGGGGCAGACAGCGGCTTCCTGGCAGGATACGCTGACACAGGCGTTAAGGCTGGACACAGAACACATCTCCGCTTACAGTTTGATTTTGGAAGTCGGTACGCCGCTGGACGCATTAGTGGCACGAGGGCAGACCGTGCTGCCAACAGAAGATGAAACGCTCCGGATGTACGAAATGACAACCTATATATTGGAAGAAAACGGTTTGCGCCGTTATGAAATTTCCAACTATGCCCGGCCCGGCTGTGAATCTCGCCATAATCTGGTGTACTGGCACTACGATCCCTACATGGCTTTTGGGGTGGGAGCCTGCACCTTTACCGGTCAGGTACGGTATACGAACACGACGGATGTGGAGATGTACCTTCAGTATTGGGAAAATGCAGAAAGGGGTTGCGCGGCACCGGTGCGAGGGGGAAATGGATTACCTTTGACACAAGAGAACGTAACTTTTGATGATAGTCAAAATCTTACCATAGGTAATCTTTCTTGCAGGGGTGCGAAAACATCAATGCCTGATAGTGGAGCTGCTTCGGCACAAAAACAGGGGACAGAAGCTACGGTGAAAACGTTCCGGGAAACAGAACCGTTATCTCCGGAAGTACAACTGGCAGAAGCCATTATTATGGGACTGCGCTTAGCAGAGGGGATTTCTCTTTCAGAAATGCAGGAGCGTTTTGGCGTAGATATCCTGACACAGTTTGGCAGGGAACTGGCCCCCTTTTTCAAAAAAAAGATGCTTGCCCGACAGGGGGATCGCTTATGCCTTACCCCTTATGGTATGTGCTTCGGCAATCAAGTGTTTGAGGCATTTATACCATAAACCAAGTGACAATGCGGTCGATAGAATCAACCTGGGACAGAGCAATTACAACTTGCGGTCTTTTGGGCTTTCGCACCATGATTCACAAAGAACACACAAATTTTTACCTTTTGACTATTGACAGGAACAGGACAGGATGCTATCCTAACAATGTAGGAACTATTAGCACTCTAAAAGAATGAGTGCTAACAAAAAAGAAAAACTGTGGTTTTGGAATGATGTCGCAGGGAAAAGACGGATTCTTCTAAAAGCTGCCGCCAAGGCTACAGTAAAAGCTACTGTGTAAGATGAGGTGGGATCATGTTAAACGATCGAAAACGAAAAATCCTGCAGATCATCATTGAAGACTATATTGAAACGGCGGAACCGGTAGGCTCACGCACTATCGCCCGCAAACATGACCTGGGTCTGAGCCCGGCCACCATTCGCAATGAAATGAGTGACCTGGAACTTCTGGGGTATCTGGAACAGCCGCATACCTCGGCCGGACGGGTCCCTTCCGCACTGGCGTACCGCCTGTATGTAGATTCCATGCAGGAACCGGGAAACCTTACGGAAAACGACAGAGCCCTGATCAACAGCTGGTATAAGGAACGGATCCGCAGCATGGACGATATTTTCAAGTCCACTGCCAAGATCCTCTCCCGCATGACACAGAATGTGTCTCTGGTCGTGGCCAACAAAAGCTCCCGGGCCCGGTTTCAATACCTGCGCTTTTTGCCCCTGAATGAACGGCAGGCCATCATGTGTATTGTGACAGACGATGGCGCCATGGACAGCGGTTTGATCGAACTGCCTGTGGACATGGACATGGGGCAGTTGGATTACCTGGCCGGTAAAATGAGCCACTTGCTGAAAAACCGTAAGTTGACGGAAATCACCGGCGATTTATTGCAGGAAGTATATTCGCAGGTCGCGCATGATGATGTATTGCTGGCTTCGTTAAAAGAGGCCATTGACAATATCGCAGCTAAAAATAAGGAACAAAAAGTCTTTTTGGGCGGCGCCAAACAGCTGCTCAATCAGCCGGAATTTCAGGATGTCAGCAGAGTAAAGGATCTTTTGGGTATCCTGGAAGAAGAAAAAGTCGTCAAAGATATTCTTTCCGCCGGGGATGATTCCGGTTTGAAGGTCACCATCGGCAGCGAGAATAAATTTACCGGCATTAAGGATTGCAGCATGGTACAGGCGACCTACCGTCTGAACGGACAAATCGTGGGTACCATGGCGGTGCTGGGACCGACCCGGATGGAATACCGCAAGGTCATGGCCGTCATGAATTACCTGCACAAATATCTGGAAACTATTTTAAACGACTCACAGTAAAGAAAAGCCTGTAAAGGAGGCAGTACATTGTTCACTGAGGAGATGGAACAGGGAAAGAACCCGGAAGAAATGAACCGGGAGCAGAGGGAAAATGCGGCAGGTCCGGCAGAGATGCCGGGGATTTCCGCAGAAGGACTGCTGCAGGATGCCGATACGCCGGGGAAAAGCGGTGGCGACGTATCCGCAGGGGAGAACGTAAGCGTAGAGGGTAAGGCCGAAGGGCAGGAAGAAGCCCAGGCGGGCGAAGGCGCGGCGGAAACCGATGCCAATGCGCTGCAGGATAAGCTGACAGCCTTAGCCGCCCAGTTGAAAGTAAAGGAAGAAGAAGCCACAGAATTACAGAACCGTTTGCTGCGGCTCCAGGCTGATTTTGAAAACTTCCGCCGGCGGAACACGGCCGAGCGTCAGGAACTTTCCACATATGTGACCATTGATGTGGTCAACCGCTTCCTGAAAATATTGGACAACTTCGGCCGGGCAGAAGCGGCGGCGGTAAACGCAACGGATGTGCAGAGCGTGGTTGACGGCATGGCCGGAATCCAGAAGCAGTTTGTAAAAACACTGGAAGACTTGGGCGTGACGGAGATCCCCGCAGAAGGCGAGAAGTTTGACCCTCATCTGCACGAAGCCGTGATGCGGGGGCAAAACCCGGAACTGGAAGACGAAACCATCGACATGGTTTTTGAAAAAGGCTATGTGCTGCGGGAAAAAGTAGTGCGACACAGCAAGGTGCGCGTCATCAGCAACGAGTAAGAAACGGAAAAAGCAAAAAACGTAAGTAAACAATCAGGAACAATCAAGGAGGAATAAATCATGTCTAAAGTAATCGGTATTGACTTGGGAACCACAAACTCGGTAGTGGCAGTAATGGAAGGCGGCGAACCGACCGTCATCACCAACCCGGAAGGCAGCCGACTGACCCCGTCCGTTGTAGGCTTCACCAAGGACGGTCAGCGTCTGGTGGGGCAGATGGCTAAACGCCAGGCTGTTTCCAACCCCGCCCGCACTGTCGCGTCCATTAAACGTCACATGGGCGAAGCCGGCTATCGGGTAGAAATCGACGATAAAAAATACTCTCCGGAAGAAATTTCCGCTATGGTGCTGCAGAAGCTGAAAGCCGATGCGGAAAAATACCTGGGCGAAACGGTGACCCAGGCTGTTATCACCGTACCGGCCTACTTCTCCGACTCCCAGCGTCAGGCGACCAAAGACGCGGGTAAAATTGCCGGTCTGGAAGTGCTGCGCATCATCAACGAACCGACGGCGGCCTCTCTGGCTTACGGTATCGACAAGAGCGACGACCACACCATCCTGGTCTATGACCTGGGCGGCGGTACCTTCGACGTAAGTATTCTGGAATTAGGCGACGGCGTATTCGAAGTAAAAGCCACCAACGGCGATACCCATCTGGGCGGCGACGACTTTGACAACCGCATTGTGGAATGGATGGCCGGCGAATTTAAAAAAGAAAACGGCATTGACCTGACCGCAGATAAAATGGCGATGCAGCGTCTGCGTGAAGCGGCCGAAAAAGCCAAGATCGAGCTGTCCAGCATGGTGAACACCAACATCAACCTGCCCTTTATTACCGCAGGCGCCGATGGCCCGAAACATCTGGACATGAACCTGACCCGGGCGAAATTTGAAGAAATGACCGCTGACCTGGTAGAGCGTACCGTGGGGCCGACTCAGCGCGCCTTAAGCGATGCCGGTTTTTCTGCCGATCAGGTCGATAAGGTCATTTTGGTAGGCGGTTCTACCCGAATTCCGGCGGTACAGGAAGCGATCAAACGGGTCATGGGCAAAGAACCTACCCGCAACGTGAACCCGGACGAATGCGTAGCCATTGGCGCCGCCATTCAGGCCGGCGTACTGGCAGGGGAAGTAAAAGACGTACTGCTGCTGGACGTAACGCCTCTGTCTCTGGGCATTGAAACCCTGGGCGGCGTATTTACCAAAATCATTGACCGCAACACCACCATTCCTACCTCCCGCAAACAGGTATTCTCTACGGCCACCGATAACCAGCCGTCGGTGGATATCCACGTTCTGCAGGGCGAGAGGGAAATGGCTTCTGATAACAAGACTCTGGGCCGTTTTGAACTGGGCGGAATTCCGGCAGCGCCCCGTGGCGTACCGAAGATCGAAGTGGCTTTCGACATCGATGCCAATGGTATCGTCAACGTCAGCGCCAAAGATCTGGGTACCGGCAAAGAACAGAAAATCACCATCACCTCTTCCGGCACGCTGAGCAAGGACGAAGTGGACCGGATGGTGAAAGAAGCGGAAGCCAACGCGGACGCAGATAAAAAACGCAAAGAAGGCGTAGAAATACGCAATCAGGCCGACTCTCTGGTATATCAGGCGGAAAAGACTATTAAAGACATGGAAGGCAAAGGCAAAGACGACCTGGTAGCCAAAGTAAAGAGCGCCATGGAAACTCTGAAAGAAGACCTGAAAGGTACCGACAACGATAAAATCAAAGCCGATACCGAAGCCCTGACCAAACCCCTGTACGAACTGTCTTCCGAACTGTACAAACAGGCGGAAGAAGCCAACAAGGCACAGGGTGCGGCAGGCGGCGCGCAGGGCACGGAAGAAGCCAAAAAAACAGATGACGATGTAGTAGACGCAGAAGTAGTGGATGAAGATAAGAAATAACCCCGGCAGGATGGTGTGAGAATTGGCAGAAAAACGAGATTTTTACGAGGTGCTGGGCGTCGCTAAAGACGCCAGCGCCGACGATATCAAAAAAGCATATCGGAAACTGGCGCGCAAGTACCATCCTGACGTAAACAAGGATAACCCCGAAGCGGCAGAAAAATTTAAAGAATGCAGCGAAGCCTACAGCGTGCTTTCCGATGAACAAAAGCGCGCCCAGTATGACCAGTTCGGTATGGCGGCCTTTGAAAACGGCGGTGGCCCGGGAGCCGCCGGCTTTGGCGGATTTGAGGGCTTCAGCGGTTTTGGCGGCGGCGGTATGGAAGACATTTTCGACATGTTCTTCGGCGGCGCCGGCGGACGCCGGGGCGGCGGAGCGGCCAACCGGGGCCCTCAGCGCGGGGCGGACCTGCGCTTTGACCTGCACCTGACCTTTGAAGAAGCGGCTTTCGGTGTAGAAAAAGAGATTTCCCTCTCCCGGGACGAGCAGTGTGACCATTGCCACGGTACCGGGGCGGAACCCGGTTCCAAAGTGGAAACCTGTCCGGAATGCCACGGCACCGGTCAGATCCGCGTGGTCCAAAACACCATGCTGGGGCAGATGCAGACCGTGCGTCCCTGTCCTAAATGCCACGGGGAAGGGAAGATCGTATCCGACCCCTGCCACGACTGTCATGGCAGCGGCACCGTAGAAAAAGTCAAGACCCTGAAAGTGAAAGTGCCTGCCGGCGTGGACGACGGTTCCCGCCTGCGGGTGGCCAACGAAGGGGCAGCCGGAGCCAAAGGCGGCCCCCATGGCGATTTGTATGTATACCTCTTCGTCAAACGGCATAAATTCTTTGAACGGGACGGCAACGACGTATACTGTGAAGTCCCCATCAACATCGTCCAGACCACCCTGGGCGCAGAAGTGGAAGTGCCCACCCTGGACGGCAAAGTGGTCATGAAAATACCGGAAGGAACCCAGCCCGGACGCGTGATGCGCCTGCGGGGCAAAGGCATCCCCCGTTTGCGGGGCTCCGGACGGGGCGATCAGCTGGTACGCATCAAGGTGGTGGTACCCACCAAACTGAACGAACGCCAAAAGACCGCTCTGCAAAACTTTGCCGATATGGCCAAAGACAACATCAACCCGGAAGAAAAAGGGTTTATGGACAAAATCAAAGACTTGTTTAAATAATCAAATTATCCCCCTTATACAGCCAAGGCCCTAGCCAAAGCCTGTGTAAGGGGGATATTGTATTTTTGATTACTAAATAGTATACTGTAAGCAAAAATACAACAAAAGGAGGGGTAACATGGGATATGTAGAAAAATACGAGAAAAAATGAAAAATAAAAGTCGTAAATTGCAATAAAAAGTGTGCAACTTCTTATTGCAATTTACTAAATTAAAAAAACTGAAAATTAAAACTTGACAGATAAAATCATACTGGTTATAGTTTTATTAAGAAAAGTTATTTCCACTATTCTACAACGATTACGTCGAGTATAAGAGGAAAGGGGTGTGCATAATGAATAAAATTTACAAGGTGATCTGGAGCAAAGTAAAAGCCTGTTATGTGGTGGTTTCAGAGGTGGCAAAGAGACATTCTAAATGCAAATCGGCAAAACCTGCTATTTCTTTGGCAGCGCTGGTGACAGCCTTTATGTTGACTGCCGGACATGGGGTGGTCTATGCCACAGATCTTGCGCCGACTGACAATGTCGGCAAAATCGGCGCTATTACTATTGACAGTAGCAAAGTCGATGACTCTAAGTTCAGCCGCATCGTCAATATCGACGGCTTTATTATCGACAACAGCGTGCAAAACTACGGCACGTTCAGTCAATATATGCAAAATATTTACGGTCGTTACAATCAGGTGGGGACAAACAGGTCCGACACGCTGCTGGGAGGCTGGAAATCCGCACTGGCCGCCGTATCCGTGGGCAATGCCACGAATACCCGCCAGATCACCAACCTCGCCGCCGGTACCGAAGACACCGACGCCGTCAACGTGGCGCAGCTCAAGGCACTGAATACAAAAGTAGATGGCGGCTGGACGCTGGCCGTTGCCAGAAAAACAAGTACCGAAGGCGAAGCGACAGCCAGCGGCGCTGCTGCCTCTGTGGCTCCCGGCGCCAAGGTTACATTGGGTGCCGGCCGCGGCATAAAGCTGACGCAAAACGGAACCAATGTTGACATCGGCCTGAAGTACATTGACATGGATCCGGCAGGTTATCCTTTCAATGATGCGAAAGCTAGCGGCGGCGGCAGTCTGGCCGTGGGACAGAACAGCGTGGCCGACGGGCACCAAGGGACAGCAATCGGTGCAGATACACATGCCGGGGAAAATGCTTTTGCCGGCGGCACCAACGCTGACGCGACGGGGAATTACGCAGTCGCTATAGGTAGTAACGCCAAAGCGAGCGGACGGGATGCCATTGCCATCGGCATTGGCAAGAGGTTCGGTCGGAAACCGTCGGTCGTCTACAAAAAAGCGGAGAGCGATTCTGCCATTGCCATCGGCGGTGTTGCCTACGTCGACGAAAAATCCAAGGCGGCGGTGGCACTGGGCGCCTCGGCCGCTGTCACAGATTCTCCCGACGGTTTGGCCCTCGGTTCCAAGGCGGCTGTTCTCAATACTGAAACTGGCGTGGCTCTGGGTAGCTACTCGCAGGCTCAGCGCAAAGGCGGCGCTTACGGCTACAACCCCCTCACCGGCACCGTATTTGCCGACGACGCGGCCGTGGCCGCCGCACTGGGCAAAACCAACGACCTGAACAACGCCGATAAGAAAATCGACGCCGCGGAGAAAACCGTTAAAGATGCCCAAGCCGAATACGACAACGACCGGAGCAACGTCAATAGAAGAGCGCTGCGTGATGCCGAACAAGCTTTGGAAACTGCTAAAGGCGAGAAAAACACACTGCTGTCTATGTACAAATCCACACTGGCCGCCGTATCCGTGGGCGACGCCTCAAAGGGGCGTACCCGCCAGATCACTAACGTAGCCGCCGGTGCGGAAGACACCGACGCGGTGAACGTGGCGCAGCTCAAAGCCGCACAGACTCATTACGTTTCCGTCAAGAACGATGGCCACGACGACAGCGCCGCTCCCGCCGACACCAACTGGAACAACGACGGCGCCAAAGACCTTGGCGGCATTGCCATCGGACAAAACGCAGTGGCTCAGGGAGAACATGAGAATGTGAACGACCGCGGCAGCGTCGCCATAGGCCAAAACGCGTTGGCGCAAAACGGTGCCATCGCCATCGGTAAAGACGCGCGGATTTTTGACCAGAATAAAGAGCTCGCCATTGCCATTGGCAGAGGCGCACAGGCCGCTATGGGCAGCATCGTCATCGGCAGAGACACGAAGGATCACGTTGTGAATGATGACGGTTCTGTCGGCGAGAGTGCCTTCGGCGTGTTTGTCGGCCACCAGATAAAGACCCTGGGCGGTTCGGCACAGACAGCATTGGGCAGCTATGCGCAGGTGAAAGGACAGGACGCCACCGCGGTCGGCAGCAGTAGCCACGCTTCAGAATCCGAGTCCACGGCTGTCGGCGGTTGGGCACAAGCCACAGCCGACGCGTCAACGGCTGTGGGCAAAGGCAGTTTTGCCGAAGCTGACAGATCGACTGCGTTGGGAGCCTACGCCAATGGCCGAGGCCGTAATTCCGTTTCCGTCGGAGAAGCCAGCGTAGCAGCTGGGCACAACTCCATCGCCATCGGCATGCAGAGTTTGGCCTATGACGGCAACTTTATCGACGGAGAAGAATACGAAAACCTCAGCGAGGAAGAAAAAGCCAAGTATTTTAAAGCTCAGGGCCTGGATGCCTACTTCCTCCAGGATCCGGCCGATGGTGCCGATTCTAAAAAAATTGCCGACACCTACATTAACACGGCTGTCGGCTCCTATTCAAGGGCGAAAAAACACGGTTCCGCTTTCGGCGGCTTCTCCAAAGCCAATGGTGAAGAGTCGCTGGCTTCGGGCTATGCTTCAAACGCCGCTGAAAAACGCGCTGCGGCCATTGGCCCTTGGGCTCAGGCCACCAAAGAATACTCCACCGCCCTCGGCTTCTGGGCCAGAAGCAACGTGAAAAACGGCGTGGCGCTGGGTGCAACCTCCGTGGCTGACCGTGACAAGGATGTTTTGGGCTACAACCCCGTCACCGGCGCAAAATTCACCGACGACGCGGCGGCCGCTGCCGCCTTGGGCAAAACAGACGAACTGACGGAAGCTGAGATGAAAATCAAAAACGCGCAGACGACTGTGACCGCGGCTCAGCAGGCGTACGATGCCGACCAGAGCGACGCCCATAAAACAGCGCTGGATAACGCCAAAAACGCTTTGGCTCAGGCCGAAAGCGCTAAAGGCGCTCTGCTGTCTACGTACAAATCCACACTGGCCGCCGTATCTGTGGGCGATGCCTCGACGGGGCGGACCCGCCAGATCACGGGCGTAGCCGCCGGTACTGAAGACACCGACGCAGTGAACGTGGCCCAGCTGAAAGCGATGAGCGGCAAAGTTGACGAAGGCGCCGTACATTATTTCTCTGTCAAGGCCGACGACAGCGGCGCGCCCGCGGGCACCAACTGGAACAACGACGGAGCAACAGGAGCGAAAGCGATAGCTATTGGCCGTGGAGCAAAAGCAGATGGAAAACATAGCATCGCATTAGGAAGTGATGGAGCAGAGTTTTCTGCGCCCAAGACAACTGGTGAAGCTGCTATTGCTATAGGTAGTGGTGCAAAAGCAGGCGTACAGGATATTTCTATAGGTTTAGGTGCAGAGGCTACAGGTGGTTTTGGTGTAGCTATTGGAAGTCGATCGGAAGCAAAGGCTTCTACAGCAGTTGCCATGGCGTATGGTGCAAAGGCGGAAGGAGCCAATTCCCTGGCGATTGGTATCTATTCCGATGCAAAAACCGCTGATTCTGCAGCATATGGGCGTGAGGCAAACGCTTTGGGTGCTGTATCTCTTGCTGTTGGCATGCGGTCTAAGGCAGGCGCGGATCATACGGCAGTATTCGGCGCAGAAGCGACGACGGATGCTACCGCATGGAATGGCACGGCGATAGGAAGAAGTGCCTATATCGGTAAGCAGGCACCCGATGGAACTACGCCGAATATCGGTGTTTCCAATAATTACTTTACGCCAGTGGATGATGATACTGTCGTTGCGTCGGGCAAGGAAACGATGAATTCCACGGCGGTGGGATTTGGTGCAAAAGCATTTGGCTATCAGGACACCGCTTTGGGTGCAGGGGCAGAAGCTTTTGATACAAATACGGTATCAATCGGTGTCATGTCAAAAGCAATCGGTCATTATGCAAATGCGCTTGGCAAGCAGGCAAGAGCGGAAGGCAAGGATTCCGTAGCAATCGGCCATTGGGCACGTTCTATCGGTGAAAGTTCCATGGCGTTAGGCGATTATGCGATTACCTCCACGCTGGACGGGAGAACTTCTGTAACAAAATCAGCGGCGGTAGGTTCCCATGCGCGTGCCGCTTCCGATAATTCTGTGGCTCTGGGTACAAATTCACTTGCCAATATTGCCGATGATGTGGCAACCAAGGCTTATTTATCTAATGAGGCCTTCGCAAAAGAAAATGGTGTGGTATCCGTTGGCAATGAAGAATACAAGGTAGGCGATACGACAGTTGCTAAAAATTATCGCCGTATCACAAATGTGGCCGGCGGTGCTGCTGATAATGACGCCGTCAACGTGGCGCAGCTCAAGGCACTGAGCGGCAAAGTTGACAACGCGGCGACCCACTACTACAGCGTGAACGATTTGGGACGCAACGCAGGCAACTACAACAACGATGGCGCTAAAGGCGTCATGGCGCTGGCAGCCGGTGCAGGCGCCGTGGCGAACGGGACGGCTTCTGCCGCAACTGGTGCGTTTAACCAAATTCAGGGGAACGGGGCAACCGGATACACAGGATTCCAAGGAGCGACGTCCTCTATATATGGCTCGTTTAATACGATTGCCGGCAAAGACGGCGCTCGTTTCGACGGTGTGGCGAACAGCCTCGTCGGCGTGGCGAACAGGACAGAGAACGCCAACGGCGCACTGATCTTCGGCGCCGGCAATAAAGTCACCAATTCTTACAGAGAGGTATCGGCCGGTACTAGGCCCTTTGATGTAAATGCGGCGAGCGAGGCGTTACAAAAAGCAATCGATAACGGTGATAATACCGACATGATTGATGTACTTGGCGGTATGGTGAAAGAAAGCGGCGGATCCGTACTGGCCATCGGCGGAGCCAACACGGCGGACTACGCCTTGCTTTCCAAAGTAGTGGGTGTGGGCAACAAATTGACAGGGACGAGTGATTCGCCAAGCGGATATAACATGCTTGACGGCTTTGCAAACACGGCGGAAAACGTTCAACATGTGTCCGTCATCGGCTCCAACAATAAGCTGAGCAATACGAAAAATGCCATTTTGCTCGGCGATAACAGGAAACTGACGGGAGCGAACGGAAGCATCGTACTCGGAGCGGCTGACGCAGAAAAAGAGCTGACAGTAACAGACGCCGTCATCTTGGGGCACAATGCGAATGTAACCGCGGCCGGCGGTGTGGCTCTGGGCGCTGGCTCTGTGGCTTCTGTCGACAAGGGCGTGGCCGGTTATGACCCGACAACCAAAGCGGCTTCTAAAAAGACCGACAAGGTATGGAAATCCACACTGGCCGCCGTATCCGTAGGCAATGCCGATAATACCCGCCAGATCACCAACGTAGCCGCGGGCTTCGAAGACACCGACGCGGTGAACGTGGCCCAGCTGAAAGCTGTCAAGACGAAAATGGATACAGAAGTTGAAGCTGCAAGGACTCATTACTACAGCGTGGAAGATAAAGGATTTCACGTCGCGAACTATGATAACAAGGGCGCTAAAGGCGGCATGGCGCTGGCAGCCGGCGCGGGCGCAGTGGCAAACGGGACGGCTTCTGCCGCAACCGGTGCGTTTAACCAGATTCAGGGGAACGGGGCAACCGGATACACAACAGGATTCCAAGGAGCGACGTCCTCTATATATGGCTCGTTTAATACGATTGCCGGCAAAGACGGCGTTGTTTTTGACGGTGTGGCGAACAGCCTTGTCGGCGTGGCGAATAGGACAGAGAACGCCAACGGCGCACTGATCTTCGGCGCCGGCAATAAAGTCACCAATTCTTACAGAGAGGTATCGGCCGGTGGTACGCCCTTTGTTGCAAACGCGGCGGAGGCGTTACAAAAAGCAATCGATAACGGTGATAATACCGACATGATTGGTGTACTTGGCGGTATGGTGAAAGAAAGCGGCGGATCTGTACTGGTCATCGGCGGAGCCAATACGGCGAACTACGCCTTGCTTTCCAAAGTAGTGGGTGTGGGCAACACATTGACAGGGACGAGTAATACGCCAAGCGAATATAACATGCTTGACGGCTTTGCGAACACGGCGGAAAACGTTCAACATGTGTCCGTCATCGGCTCCAACAATAAGCTGAGTAATACAAAAAATGCCATTTTGCTCGGCGACAACAGGAAACTGACGGGAGCGAATGGAAGCATCGTACTCGGAGCGGCTGACGCAGAAAAAGAGCTGAAGGTCGCCGACGCCGTGCTGATCGGACACAACGCAGACGTGCAGAAAGCCGGCGGCGTGGCCCTGGGCGCTGGCTCTGTGGCTTCTGTCGACAAGGGCGTGGCCGGTTATGACCCGACAACCAAAGCGGCTTCTAAAAAGACCGACAAGGTATGGAAATCCACACTGGCCGCCGTATCCGTAGGCAATGCCGATAATACCCGCCAGATCACCAACGTAGCCGCGGGCTTCGAAGACACCGACGCGGTGAACGTGGCCCAGCTGAAAGCGGTTGATAAAAAAGTGGCCGTGGTCTTTGACGACAAGAATTCGCTTATGAGTATCGATGCAAAAATTAAGCATGAAATTTTAGAGGATCCCGGCAGGTTCCCTGAAGGCGAAGGACAAAGTATTGCTCTCGGCAAAGACGCTTACGCTTATATGCAGGGGGGCCGGAAAGCACAAGGGGTACTTTTTGGCATGAAAAAAGCAACCGGTGCCATTGCCATTGGGCAAAATGCCAAAGCGCTGTCGCACTCTATTGCTATCGGTAATCGTCTGTATGCCGGAGACATGGGCGACGTAAAGATCTCGCCTTCAGATTATAATGTTGAGAATGGTTCCGGTGTGGCATCGACATTGCTCGGCAATAACAGCTATGCAGGCGGGACACTGAGTACTCTTGTCGGCAGTTATTCCATTATGTCCACCAGCTATCCCGGGGGACATCAGAAAGCGTATATGCAAAATGCCGGTGCTGTGTCCGTCGGCGCGCTGAACAGCATCGAATCGGCGACGGCGAAACAGGGAACGAGTTTCTTTGGACAGCTCCCGGACGATAAAAGCTCCGGCGTGGCGAACAGCATTGTCGGTCTGGCCAATCGGGCCTATAACGCAAACGGCGCGTTGATTTACGGTGCGGGGAACGAAATTACCAATTCCATAGCTTCCGTAACAGCACCGGCGGCAAAAGGTTCTGTCAAAGCGGCAGCGGAAAATTTAAGAAAAGCGATAAAAACCAATCCCGGCGGCGCCGTCCTCGCCATCGGCGGAGGGAATAAAGCGGACTTGGCTGTCAGATCTCAGCTGATCGGCGTGGCGAACACATTGACAGGGACGAGTGAAACGCCAAGCGAATATAACATGCTTGACGGCTTTAACAATACGGGGACAAATGTTAAACATATAACACTGATGGGATCGGAAAATACTGTATCCGATACAACAGGTGCCATCCTGCTTGGTGATAAGAGGAAACTGACGGGAGCGAACGGAAGCATCGTACTCGGAGTGGCTGACACAGAAAAAGAGCTGACAGTAAAAGACGCCGTGCTGATCGGGCACAACGCAGACGTGCAGAACGCCGACGGGGTAGCGCTGGGTGCGGGCTCTGTGGCTTCTGTCGACAAGGACGTGGCAGGCTATGATCCGTCCACCGGAGCCGCCTCTACAAAGACAGGTCCTGAATGGAAATCCACACTGGCCGCCGTATCCGTAGGCAATGCCGATAAT
>CDYK01030765.1_pt1 | contig 112416 bp, 81 predicted proteins | sample 554841 | NCBI WGS metagenome assembly CDYK01 (sample SAMEA3182102, study PRJEB8094) | gut metagenome | biome: human; feature: gut; material: Stool; isolation source: human stools | place: Canada | collected 2013-02-18
CGCGACAGGATTCAAACCTGTAACCGGCTGATCCGTAGTCAGCTACTCTATTCAGTTGAGCTACGCGGCCATTCTGTTTTCCGAAAAAGTGATCGCGACAGGATTCAAACCTGTAACCGGCTGATCCGTAGTCAGCTACTCTATTCAGTTGAGCTACGCGACCTTGTTAAGTATTGTAGAAGTGACCGCGACAGGATTCAAACCTGTAACCGGCTGATCCGTAGTCAGCTACTCTATTCAGTTGAGCTACGCGACCATTGTTTCGTTTTAACGGGTGCAAAGATACGTACTTTTCCCGAATTAGCAAGCGTTTGGCGACTTTTTTTGCGGAAAATTATTCGATGAAACGGTAATTAAACAGTTGGAAACCGATACTTAACCCGACATTCCACTCCCTTCTCGGTGAGCTATAATGATTTACATAAGCAGAGATGTCTCCGAAGGGTAATTGACACACTACAGAAATTTCTCCTAAATATTCGAATTTAGAGAAAGCTTTTCCATAATATGCTTTATTTAATGAGTTTCTTTCAATCGGATAAATAGGCATAAAACCATAAAATTCAGCTCGCAGGTGGAACATTTGGTTGAGACGATAGATTGGGCGGATACCAGCTCCCACAAATTGATTGGCACGAAAAGCTTCGTTATAGGTAAGCTTACTATGTTGTGTAGGCGAAAATTCACCAGCTTGCATCATAGTTGCCGTATAGTTCTCTGAGAAATTCTTAGAAGCATACAGAGCTTTTAAATACCACCCTAAGACCCAGTGCTCGTTCATCGTATGGTATTTTTCTTTCATATATGATAATTGTAACCAGGAATGGTGTTCTTTATTTATTTGAATTCCTTTGGTTTCTTCGCCGGGATAGAATCTTTCCCGGCCTATAAATATCTGTGCGATAAGGGCTTCTTTGTAGCCCTGCGTCGGGTATTGTCGTGAATTAAGCGTGCTACCATTGAAGCTAATAGAGCCACCGAACAAATCGTAACGACTTCTGTCAAATCTATCCTTCTCAAAGTCGATGATGTTTCTCTGGAAATATTTGTCTTCTATTCTGGCGATTCCTATTCCAAATTCAGCTCGTTTACTCAAAAGAAATGGTAATCCTACCTGAAGTTTGAGAAAGCGTTCATCTTTCTGATTAAATGCCGGTTTGTCATTTCTGGAAAATAACTTGTCTTTTTTGAAGTAATCAAAAGTTGTGATGGATGCGATAAAACGGTAAGAGGTTGGGATTGCCGTAGAAAAGTCAATCTTTGCCATAAATTGTGCATTATTATAGACTTTCCCAAGTTGTCCGTCAAAAAGCAACTCCTTCGCATAGTAATTTAGATCCTGATAGCTGAGTCCGAGATAAATTTGGTTGGAATTGGATGTGGAAATATTCCCTCCTAATCGTACGGCAAAATTATTTTCCAGTTTAACTTTTAAATGCAGGTCATATGTTTCATCCTCCGGATTGTATACAGCGTGTGGAATGATCTCAGAAATCATATTATCTGAAAGTAACCGGAAATATCCTTCTTTCAAGTCTTCATAAGTGAATTCCTTATTGTCAGAACTATGAAATTCTTTTTTAATGTATGCCTGTTGCTGGGGATTTGCTCCGTCAATGATGATGTTCTTGAAGCGTAATTCCGGATAGTTGCTTCGATATACCATTCTTCTCAAACGTATATTATCTAGATTCACCCGCCTGTGTATGCGGCTTTTTATAGAATCCATCATACTTATGGTCCGGTTATAACCAATATCGTGTAATTCATCTATTCGCTGAAAATCCATCAAACTGACATTGTCATATTTGAATGTCATCAAAATACCCATTGAATCTGGAATAGAATAGTCGGTTTTTTGCATAACCATATTTTCTATTTGGCTCATAAGGTCATTTTCCTTGGGCTTAGTAGGATTGGTAGATACAACGCTCCCAATTATAATATCCGGGTGAAAATCATCTCTCATAACGTCTGTAGGGAAGTTATTGTAGATTCCCCCGTCATATGCTAAAACATTGTCAATCTCTATCGGCTTAAACATAAAGGGAAAACTCATGGAGGCCCGGACAGCATCCCCCAAATCTCCATTTTTCATTACCAGTTGCTTTTTATTGTATACATCAGAGGCTATGCAGCGGAAAGGGACAAATAACTTATCGAAATCACCTTTACATGCGGCTGTAGCACGTGCATACAAATCTACAAATACCAAATTCATTTGTATGGGATTTACCACACTTGTGGGCAAAAATTGTGGTTTGAAATTTTTTAATGAGTCTTTGAACGAAAAACGAATATTAAAAAATTCCGGTGTCGGGACATTTTTTTTGAAATGATATACGTATTTTTCTTCTATCTGTCCTGAATACCATCTTTTAAAGTCTTCCGATTTTAATAATTCTTCCATATCGTCAGGAGAATACCCCATCGCATAGAGAGAGCCAATGATAGCTCCCATAGAGGTTCCTGTAATATAATCAATGGGAATGTTATTTTCTTCTAAGGCACGGATGATACCGATGTGTGTCAATCCTTTAGCGCCACCTCCACTTAAAACAAGACCTACTTTTTGGGCGCAGACAGTTGGTATGAATAACCATATAGCAATTAACACTAAAAGTATTTTTCTCATAACCTGAATCAAACAATTGAAGTTTTTATCATTTAGTGTTCAAATATATGCAATACTTTCCAAATTATCGATATTTTAGCGTTCGTTTTATGATGAAAAAAGAGCATTACAACATGTTTTAGTGTTGAATGCTCTTTCATTGATTTATGTTATAAATAAAGGGGCGATATTAAATCAGCTCAATACTACGCTTCACAAAGTTATTTAATGCTTCACCTTTTAGCATATTATTCTGCAATAGGGCTAAATCGATGAGTTGGCGGATTACCTTGTTGTTGTTGGCATATCCTGCAAAGATGTTCTCTTTTTTATTTTTAAGTTCATCCCATTTCTTGTCCAAGTCATTCAATTCGTCTTTCTCGGTAGTAGGAATTTCTTCTTCTTTCTTATTCTTCTGACTGTCTTTTAGTTCATTGCGACGCTTATTGACACTGTTCATCTCTGTTTGTATAGGAGCTACTTCAGGATGACAAACTGCTTCTTCTTCATCAAGCACTTGCTTAATAAGCTTATGGTCGGAGTTTAGAACCAGGTTAAACATATCCGGCATTTCTCCATAGAAGCTCATTCCAGCTTGAATATTTGCCATTTCTTTCATACGACGCATATATTCGCTTTGAGTAATCATCACCGGTGCTGAATTATCTCCCAATGCTTGTGTCATTACATTGAACTCAACTTTATCCATCTTAGGCAATTGACTCTTGAAAGCAGTTGTGATGGCTTCCTGCTTTTCTCCTTCCAATGTTTCGCCTTTTTTATCTTCTTTGATGATAAGGTTGTCGATAACATCACTGTCTACACGAGTGAAGCGCGATTTCTCAAACTTTTGTTCCAACATGCTTACCATAGCTACATCTAATTGACCATCCATAAGCAAGACATTGTATCCCTTATTTGTGGCAGCTTCAATATAGCTGAATTGTTCGTCCTTATTATTAGCATACAAATAAATCAGATTTCCATCTTTATCTGTCTGATTATCTTTAATAAGAGTCTGATACTCTTCAAATGTATAATGTTTGTTATCTGTATCGGTGAAAAGGGCGAATTTTTGCGCTTTCTCATAGAAATCTTCTTGAGTTAGCATGCCATAATTGATAAATATTTTCAAATCATTCCACTTCTCTTCAAACTGTTTGCGATCGTTCTTAAAGATAGATTGCAGGCGATCGGAAACTTTCTTCGTGATATAGGTCGAGATCTTCTTCACATTCGAGTCGCTTTGCAAATAAGAACGGGATACATTCAATGGAATATCCGGAGAATCTATAACTCCATGTAATAAAGTCAAGAAGTCGGGTACAATTCCCTCTACAGAATCCGTTACATATACTTGGTTGCAATATAACTGAATCTTATTTTTATTCAGTTCAATATTACTCTTTACTTTCGGGAAATAAAGAATACCAGTCAAATGGAATGGATAATCTACATTCAGATGAATCCAAAACAGTGGTTCATCTGACATCGGATACAGCTTGGTATAGAATGATTTGTAATCTTCGTCTGACAGTTCACTCGGTTTGCGAGTCCACAAGGGAGTGGTATCGTTGATAATATTGTCTTCAGTAGTTTCTACCTGTTTACCATCTTTCCATTCTTTCTTTTTACCAAATGCGATAGGTACGGGAAGGAAACTGCAATATTTCTTTAGAAGCTCAGAAATACGCGCTTCTTCGAGGAATTCTTTGCAGTCCTCATCGATATATAGGATGATATCTGAACCACGATCTGCCTTATCTACTTCTTCAAGAGTAAATTCCGGACTGCCATCACAAGTCCATTTTATAGCTTGTGCTCCATCTTTGTAGGATTTAGTGATAATTTCTACTTTTTTTGCAACCATAAAAGCAGAATAGAAACCTAAGCCGAAATGTCCAATGATTGCATTTGCATCATCTTTGTATTTTTCCAGAAAGTCATTGGCTCCTGAAAATGCAATCTGGTTGATGTACTTTTCAATTTCTTCTGCAGTCAGACCAATACCACGGTCAGAGATAGTAATAGTGTCTTTACCTAATTCAACGTGAATTGTCAGATTACCCAATTCACCTTTAAACTCACCAATAGAGGCAAGGGTATTCAATTTTTGAGTGGCATCTACTGCATTAGATACTAATTCGCGAAGAAAAATTTCATGGTCACTGTACAAGAACTTTTTGATGATAGGGAAAATGTTCTCTGTTGTAACCCCAATATTACCTTTTTGCATAATAACGTATATTTTTTTGGTTTATTTATTAGAATGTTTTTAATTGATATTTGTTCAGATAGAGACAAAAAAAATGCCAGACCTTGAGGTCTGACATTCTGGCATATTTTATGACTTGTTTTATCTAGGAAACCTTCTCTCAGGAAGCAATAGCTTTCATCTCCAATTCGCCTTTTTCTTTGTTTAGCGAGATTTGAATTACATCTTTTTCTTTTAAAGAAGAAGTAATGATGAGTTCTGATAGTCCATCCTCCAAATAAGTCTGAATAGCTCGCTTTAATGGGCGGGCTCCGAATTGCACATCATATCCTTTTTCGGCTACGAATCGTTTTGCTTCGTCATCAATAATAAGCTTATATCCAATAGATTCAATACGCTCATACAGTCCTTTCAGCTCAATGTCAATGATTTTTGTGATAGCCTCCAGAGAAAGCTGGTCGAACGTTATGATTTCATCGATACGGTTAATAAATTCAGGCGCGAATGATTTATTTAAAGCCTTTTGTATGACACTTCGTGAGAATTCTTTGTCATCCAGGCGACTTTGCGTTGCAAATCCTACGCCACGTCCAAACTCCTTCAACTGGCGAGTACCAATATTGGAAGTCATGATAACAACTGTATTTTTAAAATCAACCATTCTGCCATAACTGTCAGTCAAACGACCCTCATCCATCACTTGAAGAAGGAGGTTGAACACATCAGGATGTGCTTTTTCAATTTCATCAAGTAGGACAATAGAATAAGGTTTGCGACGCACTTTCTCTGTTAATTGTCCGCCTTCTTCATATCCTACATATCCCGGAGGTGCTCCAACCAGACGTGAGACCGTAAATTTCTCCATGAATTCACTCATATCTATTCGGATTAGCGCATCGGAAGAACCAAACATGTATTTAGCCAATTCTTTAGCTAAATGGGTTTTACCTACACCAGTCGGACCTAAAAACATAAAGGTCCCAATGGGCTTATTAGGATCTTTCAATCCCACACGGCTTCTTAAAATAGCCTTGACTAGTTTTTCTATAGCCGGATCCTGTGCGATGACTTTTGATTGCAGGTCCTCCTTCATGCCGGCTAACTTGATTCCTTCAGCTTGTGCCATACGTTGTACTGGAATACCGGACATCATAGAAATAACATTAGCAATTTCTTCTGCATCAACAGTCTGTCTGTTCTCTTTCAGGCTGTTTTCCCATTCCCGTTTCATTTCATCCAACTGAATAGTAAGTTCCTTCTCCTTATCGCGGAAGCTGGCAGCGAGTTCGAAATTCTGTGATTTCACAGCTTCATTTTTCTTGCTTTTGGCTTCTTCAATGAGCTTTTCCTGTTCTTCAATTTCTTTAGGTACGTTGACGTTGGTTAGATGTACACGTGATCCTGCTTCATCCAAAGCATCAATAGCCTTGTCGGGGAAGTTACGGTCCGTAATATAGCGGTCTGTCAACTTGACACAAGCTTCTAAGGCTTCATCCGTATAGTTTACATTATGATGGTCTTCATATTTATCCTTGATATTACGCAGAATCTGAAGAGTTTCATCAGCAGTAGTAGGTTCTACCATTACTTTCTGGAAACGACGTTCCAAGGCCCCGTCTTTTTCTATATTCTTGCGATATTCATCAAGAGTAGTGGCACCGATACATTGTATTTCGCCCCGTGCCAATGCAGGTTTCAGCATATTGGCCGCATCCATTGAGCCGGCAGCAGACCCTGCACCTACAATTGTATGGATCTCATCAATGAATAAAATCACATTCGGATTCCTCTGTAACTCGTTGAGAATGGAACGGATACGCTCTTCGAATTGACCACGGTATTTTGTTCCTGCCACAACCGCGGTCATGTCAAGAGCTACCACCCGTTTATCAAACAAGATACGCGATACTTTCTTTTGAATGATTCTCAAAGCAAGTCCTTCAACGATTGCCGATTTTCCTACGCCAGGCTCACCAATCAAAATTGGATTATTTTTTTTGCGCCGACTGAGGATTTGAGCCAAACGTTCGATTTCCTTTTCTCTGCCTACTACCGGGTCCAAACGTCCTTCTTCTGCCGCTTTTGTCATATCTGTACCGAAATTGTCAAGCACAGGAGTGTCATTAGAAGGCTTTTTCGAAGCTGTTTGCGCCTGTTGCTGGCGTTCTTCAGAACCGCTTCCACCGGATCGGGGAGAAGACATTTCTTCGTCATCATCGTCCTCTGTGAATCCCATGCCGGAATTTACATCTGGCTGTAATGTAGCTTGTTCCAACACTTTCACATAATTAATGTCATTAGCTTCGAGCACGGAAGCTGCCATATTGTTTTTTTCTCTTAGGATCGCTAACAAAACATGCTCTGTATCAGCTATATTACTTTTCATTCCACGTGCCTCTAAAATACACATTTTCAATATTTTGGCCGCGTCGTTAGACAACGGTATCTCTGCGTCAGGCAATAGCATATCATCAGCTTCTGTCTTCAGCCGAGCTTCAATCTGCTGCTTTACTGCAGCTAAATTGGTGTTGAGTTTTGACAATATCTCGATAGCTTTTCCTTCACCGTCACGAAGCATTCCCAGAAGTAGATGCTCAGGTCCGATATGCCTACTCCTCAATCGGTTAGCTTCTTCCTTGCTATAGACGATAATGTCGGAAACTCTTTGTGAGAATTGATTATTCATACTTTTTCCTTTTCTTCTAAGGGGTTATTTACTGGCAAATATACGCATTTAATCAAGTTTGTATTGCATATTTGCTTTATTTCTTATCTCTACAAATGGCGTGCCATAAAATGCCATGTTTTTAGTTATATATATAAGGTATAACAAATATTGTCCCCTGTTTTTCGTGAATATGTTTTTTTATGATGGCATTTATTCTTTTTCTCTTTTCTTTTTCTAATATTAATGGTTGGAAGTCAATTCGTTCACTGGAATTTTTAATTTTAATAACTAAATATGAACAAATAGACTGTCCTTCAAGCAGAAAAAAACTTTCTTCGGAAAAACTTTCGTATATCGTGGAAAAGTAGTACTTTAGCGTGGTTTTTCACAGACCATACAATGTATAATTAATAATCATTTTAAATGCTTGAACAAGACAGAATTATAAAGATTAACATCGAGGAGGAAATGAAGTCATCGTACATTGACTACTCCATGTCGGTCATTGTTTCACGTGCCCTTCCGGATGTTAGAGATGGATTTAAGCCCGTTCACCGTAGAATTTTATACGGAATGATGGAATTGGGTAATACTTCAGACAAACCTTATAAAAAATCTGCAAGAATTGTGGGTGAAGTACTGGGTAAGTACCACCCGCATGGAGACTCTTCAGTTTATTATGCTATGGTGCGTATGGCTCAGGAATGGGCAATGCGTTATCCTTTAGTAGATGGCCAAGGTAACTTTGGTTCTGTAGATGGTGATAGCCCCGCTGCTATGCGTTATACGGAGGCTCGTCTAAACAAGTTGGGTGAAGCGATGATGGATGACCTGTATAAGGAAACTGTAGACTTCGAACCTAACTTTGATAATACGTTGACGGAACCGAAAGTTATGCCAACCCGTATCCCTAATCTTTTGGTTAACGGTGCCTCTGGTATTGCTGTAGGTATGGCGACTAATATGCCTCCTCATAACCTTTCGGAAGTGATTGATGCTTGTGAAGCATATATTGATAATCAGGAAATCACAGTGGAAGAATTGATGAATTATGTCAAGGCTCCGGATTTCCCTACAGGCGGTTATATATATGGTATAAGTGGGGTGCGCGAAGGGTATCTGACAGGTCGTGGCCGAGTGGTTATGCGTGCGAAAGCGGAAATTGAAACCGGACAGACACATGATAAAATCGTAGTGACTGAGATCCCTTACAATGTCAATAAGGCTGAACTGATTAAATATATAGCTGATCTTGTTAATGATAAGAGAATAGAAGGTATCTCGAATGCAAATGATGAGTCTGACCGTGACGGAATGCGTATCGTTATTGATGTAAAACGTGATGCCAATGCGAGCGTAGTACTGAATAAGTTGTATAAGATGACAGCTTTGCAGACTTCTTTCGGTGTGAATAATGTAGCATTAGTTCATGGACGTCCGAAAACGCTGAATCTGAGGGATATGATTAAATACTTCGTGGAACACAGACACGAGGTGGTTATTCGTCGTACTCAGTTCGATTTGCGTAAAGCAAAAGAGCGTGCCCATATCCTTGAAGGTTTGATTATCGCTTCTGATAATATTGATGAAGTTATCCGTATCATTCGTGCAGCCAAGACTCCAAATGATGCAATAGCTGGTTTGATAGAACGTTTTAATCTGACAGAAATACAGTCACGTGCAATTGTAGAGATGCGTTTGCGGCAGTTGACTGGTCTGATGCAAGATCAGCTTCATGCTGAATACGAAGAAATCATGAAACAGATTGCTTATTTGGAAAGCATTTTGGCTGATGATGAGGTATGTCGTAAGGTGATGAAGGATGAATTATTAGAAGTTAAAGCGAAATATGGTGACGAACGTCGTTCTGAAATCGTATATTCTTCCGAAGAATTCAATCCGGAAGACTTCTATGCCGATGATCAGATGATTATTACGATTTCTCACATGGGTTATATCAAACGTACACCATTAACTGAATTTCGTGCACAGAATCGTGGTGGAGTAGGTTCTAAAGGAACAGAGACCCGTGATGCGGACTTTGTAGAGCATATTTATCCGGCTACTATGCACAATACTATGATGTTCTTCACACAGAAGGGGAAATGTTACTGGCTGAAAGTATACGAAATACCAGAAGGAACGAAGAACTCCAAAGGACGTGCTATACAAAACTTGTTAAATATCGACTCTGATGATAGTGTAACTGCATATTTGCGTGTTAAGAGTCTGGATGATTCTGAATATATCAATAGTCATTATGTATTATTCTGTACAAAGAAAGGTGTTATCAAGAAGACATTACTTGAACAATATTCACGCCCACGTCAGAATGGTGTAAATGCTATTACAATTCGTGAGGATGACAGTGTAATTGAAGTTCGAATGACGAATGGTAATAATGAAATTATTATTGCTAATCGCAATGGTCGGGCTATTCGTTTCCATGAGGCTGCAGTCCGTGTAATGGGGCGTACAGCAACAGGTGTGCGTGGTATTACACTAGATAATGATGGCCAGGACGAAGTAATAGGAATGATTTGCATCAAAGATTTAGAAACAGAATCTGTAATGGTTGTTTCTGAACAGGGATATGGCAAGCGTTCTGAAATCGAAGATTATCGTAAGACTAATCGCGGTGGTAAGGGTGTAAAGACCATGAACATTACCGAGAAAACAGGTAAGTTGGTAACAATCAAGTCAGTGACCGATGAGAACGATTTAATGATTATCAATAAATCCGGAATTACTATCCGTCTGAAAGTGGCTGATGTTCGCATTATGGGACGTGCTACTCAAGGTGTTCGTCTGATTAATCTTGAAAAACGTAATGACCAGATTGGTTCTGTATGTAAAGTCATGACAGAAAGCCTTGAGGATGAAATTCCTACAGAAGAAACAGAAGGTACTATTGTAAGCGATCTGTCTAATGACGCTCCGGAGGTCGACAATGCAGATGTTGACACAGATATTGATGAAAACAATAACGAAATTGAGGAATAGACATAATATTAATAATTAATCAAACAACAATCATGAAAAGAGTATTATTTTCAATGGTTTTATTGATGGCCGTTAGCTTATCATTCGCTCAAATGAAGAATGTAAAAGAAGCCAAAAGCATTGCCAGTGATGTAAAACCGAATTTTGGTCAGGCTGAAAAGCTGATTAATGAAGCTATTAAGAATCCTGAGACTAAAGATCTTCCTGACACATGGGACGTTGCTGGATTTATTCAGAAACGCTTTATCGAAGAAGAACGTGACAAGAAAGGCGTTTTGAAACAGCCGTTTGACACATTAAAGGCATACAATAGCATTTTGAAAATGTTTGAGTATTATACTAAATGTGATGATTTAGCTCAAGTACCTAATGAAAAAGGTAAAATTAAAAACAAATACAGAAAAGCAAATGCTTCAACTATATTAGTTGAGCGTCCTAATTTGATTAACGGTGGTATTCAATACTTCAACCTTGATAAGAATAAGGAAGCTTTGCAGTTCTTTGCAACATACGTAGAGTCAGCTTCTTATCCTATGTTAGCAGAACAAAATTTAGCTAAAACAGATACTCTTCTGGCACAAATTGCATATTACGCAACATTAGCTGCTGACAGAGTAGGAGACAAAGATGCAATTATTAAGTATGCTCCTGCTGCTTTGGAAGATAAGGATGGAGGTAAATTTGCAATGCAATTGATGGCAGATGCTTATAAAGCTAAAGGTGATACAGCTGCATGGGTTAAATCATTGGAAGAGGGTATTTTAAAGTTCCCGGGAAATGACTATTTCTTTGCGAATTTGGTTGATTACTACACTAGTTCTAACCAAGCATCTAAAGCAATGGAATTTGCTGATAGAATGTTATCTACTGATGCCAACAACAAGTTATATTTATATGTAAAAGCATATCTTTATCATAATATGAAAGAGTATGATAATGCTATTGAATTTTACAAAAAAGCTATCGCTGCAGATCCTGAATATGCAGAAGCATATTCTAATGTAGGACTGGTATATTTGATGAAGGCTCAAGATTATGCTGATAAAGCTACAACAGATATCAATGATCCTAAATATGCAGAGGCACAGGCTACAGTGAAGAAATTCTATGAAGAAGCTAAGCCATTTTACGAAAAAGCCAGAGCTTTGAAGCCAGATCAGAAAGATTTGTGGTTGCAGGGTCTCTATCGTGTTTATTACAATTTGAACATGGGGCCTGAATTTGAAGAAATTGATAAGATGATGAAATAATTATCATTAATCAGTTATTATAAAAAAGACTATCTCAATATTAATGAGATGGTCTTTTTTATTTTTATCTTAAGTTTTGATGTTTTTGAGGGGAGAATGAAAAAGCGGCATCTACATTTATTTTTGGGATGCCGCTTTTATTTTAGAGAGAGAAGAGAGAGTCGTTATTAGTATTATCTTTTTTTTCTATTAAACATAATCATCATTATACACACGTTTAGAATGTAATATTTATGTTTGTGCTGTAATCTTAATCGAATTATTTATGTATACGAAATTTCATTCAACTAAAAAATGTGATATTGATTTTACTATAATCTATTTTGTTGATTCTAGGACTGCAAAGGTTGTGGATTCTTTCTCAATTATGAATTGTCCTTTTAATTTGGCTTTTCGTATATCTAAGTTAATTTCTAGTGTTCCTAATTATTATTGTGATATTACTTTAATTAAAGATTAATTATGAAACTTACTAATCAACAAATCTATGATGTTATCAAGATTGTGGTTACTGCGATTCTTTCGATCTCAGCAACTTTGTTTGTGCAATCCTGCACATTGTCCTTATCTATTTCGAAGAACAACTCGAATAGTACTCAGAAGACGGAACAGACTACTACTTCTTCAATGGTTGTTCCTTGTGGTCACTGTCAAGCATGTACGTTAGCTAAGAACTCACGTTATGCTTTTCAGTGTGACCTTGAATCTTATGTTTCTAAGCATACTTTGTTTATTACTCTTACCTATGCTAATCGTTTTATTCCTAGAGCTATGTTTGTGGACTCTCTTGAACGTCCTTTTGGTAATGACTTGGTTGATAAGGAAACAGGTGAGATTATTGGTCCTTCCGATATGAAACAAGAGGATATTGACCGTTTGCTTAATAAGTTCTATCTTTTCGGTGATGTCCCTTATTTGAGAAAATCTGATTTACAATTGTTTTTTAAGAGATTACGTTATTATGTTGCAGAAAAACTTCCCACGGAAAAAGTGCGTTACTTTGCTGTCGGAGAATATGGACCCGTCCATTTCCGCCCGCATTATCATATCTTATTATTCCTCCAATCCGACGAAGCGTTACAGATATGTTCAGAGAGTATATCTAAGGCTTGGACCTATGGTCGTATCGACTGTCAAATATCCAAAGGTCAGTGTTCATCATACGTTGCGAGCTATGTTAATAGCAGTTGCACTATACCCAAAGTTTTTAAACTTAGTTCCATCTGTCCGTTCAACGTTCATTCTCAGAAGTTGGGTCAAGGCTTTCTTAACTGTCAACGTGAGAAGATATACTCGTCTACCCCTGAAGGCTTTATTAAAAGAAGCGTCGTACTCAATGGAAAATATAAAGAATTTGACGTATGGCGGTCGTGTTACGCTTACTACTTTCCCCGATGTAAAGGATTTGCTTCTAAATCTTCATGTGAACGTGCTTACTCTTATGGAATTTATGATACAGCGAGGCGTTTATTCCCTTCCGCAGAAACAGCGTTCTCGCTCGCTAAGGAAATAGCTTTTTATATAAAATATTTTCATTTTACTGAAGATACTTATTTGTTTGATCTGTTTGGACATGTATCAGATCAGAAGTCTTTGTGCGATCTTTCAAATTATTTTTACGATCGCGACGCTATGTCTCGACCTGTAGAATCGGATGAATTTAGTCGTTGGGTTCATCGTATCTATGTTGAATTGCTTGTCTCTAAACATTTTTTGTATTTTGTCTGTGATCGTACTACTCTTGCCGAACGTGAGTCCAAACGGCGTATGATCGAGGACTTCTATTCACGTCTTGATTATATGCATCTTACTACGTTTTTCGAATCTCAGCAGGAATTCTATGAGTCTGATTTGATTGGTGATGAAGACCTTTGTACTGACCAGTGGGAGAATTCTTATTATCCTTATTTTTATAATAATGTCCATACGGATCAATCTTTTGAGAAGACTCCTTGTTATCGTCTTTATGCTGCTGATGTAAAGAAACTTTTTAGTGACCGCATTAAGCATAAAAAACTTAATGACGCTAATAAGATATTTATTGATTGTTAAACTTTTAATTTATTGATTTATGGCTAATATCATGTCTTTGAAATCCTTACGTAATAAGGTTTCTCGAAATGGTTTTGATCTTAGTTCAAAACGTAACTTTACTGCCAAGGCAGGCGAATTGCTTCCTGTCAAGGTTTGGGAAGTGCTTCCCGGTGACACTTTTAAGATTGATCTTAAGAGTTTTACTCGTACTCAGCCTCTTAATACGGCTGCTTTTGCTCGTATGAGAGAGTATTACGATTTTTATTTCGTTCCCTATGACCTTCTTTGGAATAAGGCTAATACAGTTCTAACGCAGATGTATGATAATCCGCAGCATGCTACTAGCGAAATTCCTTATTCTCAAGTTCGTCTTGATGGCTCTATGCCTTATACTACTACCAATGATATTGCGAACTATCTGAACGCTTTGGCTCCTGATTCTACTGCTGCTTCTACGCTTAAGAATTATTTTGGCTACAATCGTGCTTTGTGTTCTGCTAAACTCTTGGAGTGTCTTGGTTATGGTGATTTTTATTATTATGCTAAGTCTAAATCTAATACGTATAATAACGCTCCATCTCGTATAGATCTGCAATTGTCTATGTTTAATCTTCTTGCTTATCAGAAGATTTATGTGGATTATCATCGTGATTCCCAATGGGAACGTGTTCCTCCTTCCTGCTTTAATGTCGATTATATGCCGCAAGGTACTGGTTTTACTGGCATGAAGTTTGGTTCGTCAACTACTGATTTTTATAATAACTATAATGCATTTGATCTTCGCTATTGTAATTGGCAAAAAGATCTGTTCCACGGTGTTGTTCCTAATCAGCAGTATGGTGATGTGGCTGCGGTTTCATCGGCTGTTCTTGCAGGTGTTAATCCTCTTGTTATAGATACTCCTATTTCTCCTACTATTTCTTCTGGTGTTAAGACGTCTTCTGGTGCGTCTCTTGCGAACTCTTCTTTGACTTCTCAGTTCAGTATTCTTGCTCTCCGTCAAGCTGAATTCTTGCAGAAATGGAAAGAAATTACTCAATCCGGCAATAAGGATTATAAAGAACAGATTGAAAAACATTGGAATGTATCGCCTGGCGATGGCTTTTCTGAGATGTGTACCTATCTTGGTGGTGTCGCTAACTCTATGGATATTAACGAGGTAGTTAATAACAACATTACTGGAGATAATGCTGCTGACATTGCAGGTAAAGGTGTTGGTCTTGGTAATGGTTCAATCCGTTTTGATTCCAATGGTCGTTATGGTGTTATTATGTGTATCTATCATTGCTTGCCTTTGATTGATTATACTACTAGTGCCGTACATCCTTCTGTTACTCGTGTTAACGCTTCTGATTTTGCTATTCCGGAATTCGACCGTGTCGGTATGCAAACTGTGCCTTTGTCTTATATTACCAACGGTGCTATTTCTGTCGTTTCAGATGATATTCCTTTATACTTAGGTTATGCGCCTCGTTATATTGATTATAAGACTGACATTGATACATCTATAGGTGCATTTAAAACTTCTTTGAAGAATTGGGTTATCTCTTATGATGATCGATCTCTTGTTAATCAGATGAATTTCGGTACTTCTGGTCCGGATACTCCTGTTCCTTCTCCTGAACATGCTTCTTGGAATTATACCATGTTTAAGGTTAATCCTAACTCTCTGAATCCTCTCTTTGCGGTTGAGGTTAATGATTCCATTGATACAGATCAATTCCTCTGTAGTTCATTCTTTGATGTGAAGGTTGTTCGTAATCTGGATACTGACGGACTTCCTTACTAGTCCTTTGTTATTAACTTTTAAAATTTATCATTATGTTTTCAAAAAGACGTATTGAACCTTATGTGACTCCGGTTAATCCTAGTCCTGTTTCTTCTGCGGATCTTTTTTGTTCCGAGTTTCGTCAGGCTTCTCCTGTTGATCAATTTATGTTTGAAGAGCGTGAATACGATGGTCAGAAATCTTATCGTCTGACTTCGGATATCTGCATGTTGTTCAATCAGCAACGTCTTGATCGTTTGTCACGTGAGTCTCTTCTTTCTTATTTTGCGGATATGGCTGTCAATGAACCGAAATTTGGTGACTTGCGTTCTAAACTTGGTGATGATCAATTGATCAGTTTTGTTAAGTCTCGCTTCATTCAATCACCTTCTGAATTGATGGCTTGGAGTCAGTATTTGATGAGTTCTTCTGATGAAGTTATTGCTGAATTGGCTGCTGCTCAACAACAGGAACAATCTGTTGATCAGCAGTCTGTTGGATCGACGCAATAATCCCAGACTGCTGAATAATAAAATAATTGATATAGAGTATTCAAGCTTTATCTTTGATGTTTGAATTGTATACTCTAAAATCAGTTAACATTCGCGCGCGCATATTTTCATATTTATTGACTTATGCGTGCGTGAGTAACTTTGATTTTACAGCGCGAGCGACAAAAGCAGGGTTCTAGGGCGCTGCCCTAGAGCGTTAGCACCTTGATATCGGTCGGAGACCGCAGTCGCTTCAGCGACCACTTCTGTCCTTAATCGGTTTCTTAAGGTAGCTGCACTTCCATCCTATCGCTAAAGGTCCTTCCCTGTAAAATTAAAAAAAATGTGCCGCATGGTACAGTCCGTTCGTTACGGACCAGATGTTATCGTGAAACGATAACTAATTTATGTTTAACTTTAATATTCGAATGTTATGGCTATAGGTGCAACTGCTGCTTCTTTGCTTACTGCTGGTATTGGTGCTGCTGGTGCTATTGGTTCATCTGTTGCCTCTAATAAAGGACAGGCAAACGCTGCCCAGATGAGCAATGAGTTTACTGAAAAAATGTTTGACAAACAAGTTGCTTATAACAAGGAGATGTATCAGCAACAACTTGGTGATCAATGGAAATTCTATAATGACGCCAAGCAGAATGCTTGGGATATGTTTGATGCTACGAATGAGTACAATTCTGCTAGTGCTCAGCGTGATCGTCTGGAAGCTGCCGGATTGAATCCTTATCTGATGATGAACGGCGGTAGTGCTGGTACTGCTACTGCTACTTCTGGTCCTACAGGTTCTTCTCCTGCTTCTCAAGGTGTTTCTCCCGGTGCTGCAACTCCTTATTCTGTTGATTATTCAGGTATTGCTCAAGGTCTTGGCTTGGCTATGGACCAAATTTTGAAAGAACCAGATCGTAATGTAAAACGTGCTGAAGCTGATAATTTGCGTATCGAAGGTAAGTATAAGGCTGCTAAAATGATGGCTGAGATTGTTCAGATGCGTACTGAAGCTAAGACTAAAGAAGGTCGTTTGGCTTTGGATAAATTGATCTATTCTATTGATAAGGATCTGAAGACTTCTCAGATGTCTGTTAATAGTGAGAATATCGCTAATATGCAGGCTCAACGAAAGTTGATCAATACTCAGACTCTTTTTGCTGAGAAGCAACTCTCTTGGATGGATGCTCAGAATAAGATGGACCTTGCTCAAAAAACTGCTGATATTCAGCTTAAATATGCTCAAGGTGCATTGACTAAGAAGCAGGTAGAACATGAGGTTAATAAGATTGCTGAAACTGCTGCTAAGACGTCTTTGATTGGTGTTCAGAGACAAGGTCAGTCCTTACAGAATCAGTTTGATTCTGCTACGTTTGGAAATCGTGTGAAGACTGTTAAAGAAACTCTTTGGAATCTTATGTATAATTCTTATAAAGGTAGTTTAATTGATAGTTTTGTAGTTCGTGGTGGTCGTGCTCTTCAACAAGCTCGTGATTATTATGGTAAATAATTTAATAAATTTGCCGTGAAATATTGTTTAATTTAAATAAATGTAGTTATGCATATTTTCATGTGGCTTGTTTTGTGCTTATTTGGTCTTGCCTTCTATGGCGTATTGTTTTGGGCGATTATTGAATTTATTCGTTATTTAAGACGTAAGTAGAATTGTTCTATTTTTCCTTAAAAAGCTGAATATTGGTTTGCGATCGCAGTTGATCTTCAACTTTTGAATTGTTCTATTTGTCTTATTGTAAAACCCATGTCATTTTCCCGAAGGGCAGCCGATTAATCCATTCGGCTGTCCTTTTCTCTTGTCCTATTATACGAAAAATGACAGGAATAAAATATAATTACATATGAATTATTATATTAAAGGTTGTCCTATTCCCTTCCATGATCTGATCGAAATATTCGATTTCCTTAGGAATCTCTCTCCGATCTATTTATATCAGTATCAGTTCTTGGATATCTTGGTAAATGGTGTTCCTCGTATGTTTATATTCATTGATTATAAAGATTTTGAGTATTATATATCCTATGTTTGTTATCACTGATTGTTTATATATGTAAATATCAAGTATTATATATTATATTATGTTAAACACAATCATCATTATTCCCTAAACGTAAACAACTTATTTTGCTTCCTTCCGATCAACCGTTAATAACAAGCAATGGCGTATCGGAATGGAAAATCATCTTACGAGCGATACTTGGATTAAATAAGCGAGCAAATATATTTCTTTTATAGGAAGTTAATGTTATTATATCTATTTGATTATCTTTGATATACTGATCAAGTCCTTTCAATAGATTATCATTCATTACCACATCATAATGGATTTCAAGCCCGGGATATTGTTTTTGGAAATAATCCTTGATACCAGCAAGCTTAATTTCGTTCCAAGTATCCTTTGATTCAGCCAGATGTATTAATGAGACAGAAAAATGAAAGGATTTCCACGTATTGAAAAAAGCTTCAAAAGCAATCAAGTCTCTTTGATCAAAATTGGTTAGGAAAGCAATGCGTTTTACTTCATTGAATTCTTTGAACGGAGTATTTTCCGGAATGGCTAATACTGCTGTGCGGCTTCTATCAATGATTTCAGCTGTGACACTACCAATCAAGTCGATATCTTTCTGGCTTTTTCCACGTGTACCCATAATGATAACCTTAGGACGTTGCTCCTTGGCGTACCTTAAGATTTCTTCTTCAGGGATACCTTCCCGTAATATACAACTATATTTAATATCAGGGAATTCTCCAGATGCGACTTTTTCCTTTATTTTATCAGATAGTATGTTGAGGTCAGAATGCACCTGTTGGATGATTGTTTTAACAGATTCCTCATCTCCAATCTGATAATTAAAAACGTCACCATATGGTAATGATGAAGCGTATATAGGTGTAAAGTAAACATGCAATAGAATTACTTCAGAATTCTCTGTTTTTGCCAAATTAAAGCCGAATTCGCACGCTTTCATCGAATAACTGGAGAAATCGACAGGTATTAAAATTTTGTTTGATTTACTGTCCGACTTTGGCGTCTTCTCTCCCACTATACTTTCAGATAACCAAGTAGAACTTTCAGTTATTTTTAATGCACGCGGTAAATCACTTTCTTTAATTCGCAGGCGTACTCCTGAAGAGACAACTGGTTGTATTTGATTTACATTATGAATATATGTTTCTATTCCTTCATTTTCGAGGACATTTTTTAGAATCTGAGCTTTTGTATAAGTCAGAATAGCTAAGGTTACTAATTTATCTTCCATAATTTATCTATTTTTGAAGGTAAACAAATAAGAAATCCCAATTGTTTGGGCAATTGGGATTCTGTTTTATATTTTAAATTTGCATAGGTTCGGTAGCTTGTTCTTTTTGCATACTCAAGTTTATTTCATCTAAGATTTTTAGAGCCCGGTCGAGAACAGTTGTATCATCCAGCATTACAAGCCCGCCATCCGGACCGGGCTCAAGATGTATTCCGACACTTTTTCCTTCCTTGAAATTGTGCCCTCCGAAGAAGTTGCGCACTGTATCGACGTGCAAACCAAGTTCGTCTGCTATTCTATGCATGCTACCGCTAGGCAATGAATCTTTAATCTTGCGAAGTTCATTAAATGTTATTGTTCTCATGTCTCATAAATTTAATGGTTAATACTATATTGTATTTAATTTTTTATCACGCTATAAACTTAAGCAAAAAAAAAAGATAAAACAAATTATTTGCTTATCTTTTTTCCTAAATTCATCTATTCTGTTTATGAATTTTATATCACTTCAATAGCGGAAGCCGGTACCCATCCTACTTTGCCGTCTTCCAAGCGAATTTCCTTCCATTCTTTCATTGAATTGTCTTTGATACTGACCTTACGTCCTTCATGAAGAATAAACAAGCTAGTTCCACTTTCACTTGGAGTGCTGCGAACTGTTACGCTAGGATTCATGACAATCGCTTCGTTTCGATTTACCAGACGTTCTTTTTGTTCTGAGGCAAACAGATTAGAACATATCATAACGATCAGGAAAACGATGCCTGCGATAAACCCTACTTTCTTCAGCATAATCTGTTTGGAGAAGATAAAGAAATAAAGAGTGATGATAAATAGAATGAATGAGACAATTCCCCATGTAGCCCATGCATCTACACTCATGCTGTTTATCAGAGCCTTAGTCCATGATACAAAGAAAACTTCCGGAACCGGTTCTACTTTATCTATTGTTTTAGCGCGCGCTACTTCCAGATTGGCACGGATATCACTGTTTCCCGGTTTCATGAGCAAAGCGCGTTCGTAATTGAGTACGGCTTTGGCTATTTCTCCAATTTTATAATAACTGTTTCCTAAATTGTAATACACATCTGCAGACTCTCCATTTTTTAATAAGGACTCATATATCTGGATAGCAGTTGTATAATCATCTTTTATATATGCGGAATCTCCTTCAGCTTTTGTTGCATCTTCCAATTTCGTATCGGGAAATGCATGTGAACCCGCATGGATAGAATCAACTTCAGTTGTTTGTATAGAATCAATGTTTTGAGATCCTTGTCCGAAACAAGTAACTGACATCGATAATAATATAAAAAACAATATTTTTTTCATGACACAATCTCTTCAGGGTTAATGTTTTATTGAATTTTCCATCCTGCTTATCACTTCTATTGAAGATGAATAAACTTTATCCATCGCCTGATTTTCATCCCCCGGAGCGAAACGAGCAAACTCACAATCATTCAATGCATTCAGGAATTCTTTAATTAATTCTTCACTTACTCCATGGTTTCTCAATTTCTCTTCAATATTGTCTTTTGATAAACGAGAGACTGGAATACTTAGTTTGTCACTGATATATCCCCACAATGCTTTCAAAACTTCATCATAGAAAGCATCTTTCTTGTTTTCAGAGAGCAGTTTACCAGCTAGTTTCATACGTTTAGTTGCTACCTTATTAGCTTTCTTTGTCTTCATCTTAGCAACATTAGCGTTTGCTGCTGCCTGTTTGCGGTAGACGATAAAGAATATGATGAAAGCAAGAGCGGGAATGATATAGAACAGCCAATACGTCACTGAGCCATAGAAGAAACTACCCTTAGGCTGGAGAGTTACTTCATTTTGCTTGATGTAACGGATGTCTTCACCCAGTACTTTCAAGTCTTCTTTGTTGGTGAAATTAGCAATCACCTGATCAGCGTTTCCTGCACCTTTTTCAACATTGATTACGTAATCTTCCGTTTTCAATGTCTTGTAAGATTTTGAACGGATATCGAAATAGCTAAAAGAAACTCCCGGAATTTTATAATTGCCAGCATGTCTTGGAATAGCCAGATACTCAATGACTTTATTTCCAGTGAGACCTTCTTGAGTTAGTCTGACTTGGTTATCTACTTTAGGATCATATACTTCAAAGTCATCCGGGAACTTAATTTCCGGATTAGAAATCAGTTTCAAGTTTCCTGTTCCGGAGATCACTAACTTGATGGTAATAGCATCATTGGTTTTCAGCTCTTTGCTATTGATTGAAGATGAGATGTTGAACTCTCCCACTCCACCTGAAAAGCTTGCGGGTTTTCCAGCAGGAAGCGGATTAACATTGATTGCTATTTTAGGAGTAACAATTGATTTCTGAACTCTGACAACATTACTTCCACCATTGAAAAATGCATCGAAAGGATCATCGGATTGGATTGCCTTACCCACTGTCATCTGGAATTGTGCCGGTTCTATAAATAATTTGCCCGATTGTTGGGGAAATAATACAAATTGACGATAGATCGTCGTATTGTAGTTACGTCCCTTATAATGCTCCTGCGTCCATCTTGCGTTAGTAGTCATCTCAATTTCTTGTGAGTGAAAACCTTTAAAGTCAGGAAGTTTGGCATTATTCAGTTGTAAGTCATGCTCTCTGGTATATATTTTATACGTCAAGACGAATGCTTCCTGTTCATATACATTTGTTTTACTGGCTGTAGCTGTAATAAACAAGTCCTGATTGGATACGCTTGTGCCAGATGAAGACGAACGTGCAGATGAACTGCCATCACTTTGTCCTCCATTACTAGCCTGGTCTTGTGGTAACACTTTCACCTTTACAGAGTTGGAAACCATCTGATTACCATCCGCAACAATAGAAGCACCGGGGATTGTATATTCACCGGCGGTATTTGCCATCAATATATAAGTAAATGTAATGCTACTCGTAGATGTGACATTACCATTCATTATCTGTGTACTACTTTGTTGAGAACGGCTCGGCCCCATCAAAACATCGAATCCTTTGATAGACGGCGCTTGAAAGTCTTTTACTTTTTGTGTGGTTACTGTATAAGATAGCCTGAATTGATCTCCTACCACCACTACATCAGGAGCGGAAGCAGTAAATGACACCTTGTCGGCAAGCGCCTGGGTGCTGTATGCTATCAATGCCATCAATATAACAATCAGTTTTTTCATTGCTTATGAAATTTATATCATCAACTTTTATTATTACCAATCTTTTTCCAGACGACCACCCTGAATAACTTTCTGTTGTTTCTTCACTTTGTCCTGCACGTCTTTCTCATCCTGCATTACAGAATTAAGCAACTGTTCAGCATTTTCCTTTGACATCTGATTATCTTGTTTTTCAGGTTTCGGCGGTTGTTGCTGGTCTTTTTGATCATCTTTCTTCTGATCGTTTTGCTTGTCTTTATTTTGGTCCTGTTTCTGATCTTGCTTCTGCTGTTGATCTTTGTTTTGATCCTGGTTTTGATCTTGATCCTGTTGGTTCTGCTGATCTTTCAACATTTTCTGTGCAAGAGCCAGGTTATACCGTGTTTCATGATCTGCAGGATTGTTACGCAGTGACATTTTATAGGCATCTACTGCCTTTGCATAATCCTTGCCAGCTTGAAAAAGTACTCCCATATTGTGATAAATATGTGCCAATTTCATTTTATCCTTTTCTATTTTGCTGGCAGAAGCATATTGCTCCATGGCATCTTGAAACTTTTGCTGTTGTGAAAGCGTATTTCCTAAATTGTACATAGATACAGTCGATTTAGGATTGACTTCCAAAGCCTTGCGGTAATTGACCTCTGCATCGACGAATACACTATCATTGAACAGACGATTTCCTTTACGGATATAGTCACGCTCTGCTTTCTGCGCCGAGATACCGGCAGCTGATAACAGAAAGGCAGCGAATAGAATATATTTCATTTTTAACATACGCATAGCTTACTTCTTATTAGAGAACAGATGAACGTTTTTGAATAATGGATTCTTACGGTCCAAAATTAACATCTCAGCTAGTAACAACAGTAAAATGATCCATGCAATAGCCTGAAACTGTTCATTGAAATCTGTATATATTTTCGATTCTACATCAGACTTAGCCATCTTACTAATTTCCTGGTTAATAGCTTTTTGAGCAGAGTTAGAATTATCCACCCGTACATAGATACCCTTTCCGTCTTTGGCTATTTCCTGGCACATAGCTTCATTCAGGCGAGTTACAATAACATTACCTTCGCGGTCGCGACGATAATCGTTCGTTCCTTCTATCGGAATAGGAGCACCTTCCGGCATACCTACCCCCAACACACTCACCTGAATACCTTTTTCAGCAGCAGCCTTAGCAGCTTCTACAGCCCCGCCTTCATGGTTCTCACCATCCGTGATGACAATGATAGCACGTCCTACTCCTTCTTGTGGAGTAAAACTGCGAGTTGCCAGATTAATTGCTTCTCCGATTGCTGTACCTTGCTTGGAAATCAGCGAAGGGCTGATAGATTCCAAAAACATCTTGGCAGAAATATAATCACTGGTAATTGGTAACTGAGTAAAAGCATCTCCGGCAAATACAATCATACCTACCTTATCATTATCTAACTCATCCACCAATCTGGATACCAGTCTCTTCGCCTTTTCCAAACGGCTAGGCTGAACATCTTGTGCCAACATAGAATTGGATATATCCAGAGCGATAATCACTTCCACTCCTTTACGCTTCACCGTTTCCTGCTTAGAACCAAATTGCGGGCGGGCCAGCAATACCGAGAATAAGCCGATAGCAGCAAAAATGAGCCAGAACTTCACATCCGGACGATATTTAGATACATCCGGCATCAATTGCGCTAACAATTCCGGATCTCCAAAACGTCGGATATTTCTTCGTCTCCTGTAGTTGGAATACAAGTAGAAAGCTGCTAAAAACGGTAACAGCAGCAATAAATATAAATATGCAGGTTCTTCAAATCGAAACATCTTCTTCCTATTTTACGATTTACAAATCACGATTGACCCAACATTCCTACGGAATTTTCTTGAGTATTGAATTACGTAATAAAACTTCCAGCAATACACAAAGGAAGGCAGCCAGTGCAAACCAGCGATAGTCTTCCTCCCGCTTGCTATACTCTTTCACGTTCAGCTTTGTTTTCTCCAGCTTGTCTATTTCTTCATATACCTCTTTCAGTTTCGAGTTGCTCGTAGCTCTGAAATAGTTACCATCCGTAGTACCGGCAATCTGAGTCAATGTTTTCTCGTCGATTTCTACCGGCATATTGATGTACTGTACCGTATTGCCGACCGGATAAGGATATGGAGCCATTCCGTTCGTACCCACTCCGATGGTATATACACGGATACCAAAACTTTTGGCAATCTCGGCAGCTGTCAATGGTGAAATATCTCCCTTATTATTTGTACCATCTGTCAATAAGATGACCACTTTTGATTTGGCTTTACTGTCTTTCAGGCGGGTTACGGCGTTTGCAACTCCCATACCTACTGCCGTACCATCTTCGATAAGCCCACATTTGATATTATGAATCATATCCAGCAATACGGCATGATCTACAGTCAGGGGGCATTGAGTGAACGTTTCTCCGGCAAACAGAGTGATACCAATATTATCATTCGGGCGTCCGTTAATAAATTCAGCAGCTACATCTTTGGCAGCTTCCAGTCTGTTCGGCTTCAAGTCTTCTGCCAGCATACTGGTGGACACGTCGATAGCCAGCATAATATCAATTCCCTCTATTTCGCTGTTTTGCCACTTATTAGTGCTTTGCGGACGTGCAAGTACTACAATTATCAATGCTAATGCAATGACACGTAGTATAAATGGAGCATGCAGCAAATAATTCTTATAACTTTTGGGAGTATGCGCATATACCCGTGCATCCGAAATCTGGAGCGTAGCCTCAGATTTCTTTCGCTTTAAGATATACCATACAATATAAGGTATAAGCAATAATAGCAAAAACAGATATTCAATATTGGCAAAAACCATTTTATTTTCGATTTAACAGTTTACTATTTAGTATTCACACCACATTATGCAAAGAGATCATAAAGCTGCATACCTATATATATAAAAGTACCGATTAATGCTGCAGATAAGAATACAATACCGCAGATTAATAATATTTTGGTACGCAGAGAACGTTTCTCGATGATTGTGATTTCCGTTGGTTGCGGTTTCTGATTCTCCTCTTCCGGTTGCTTTGTCTCGTTGATAAAATCGATTGCGTTAATCAAATTCGCATCGTTTTCATTCATTTGCGGATCATGTTTGGCAAACTTTACCAAATCCGCTGTCTGGAAGAGTTCCTTCAAATCCGATATAGCATCTTTATCGTTCATTTCCAATAACTTATCAATGATTTCAGAAGAAGTCATTTCAAGTGCGTTGAATCCGAAACGATCCTTGATGTAGGTACGAAGAGTATCCGTCAGTTCTGTATAGTATGTCTTCGGCTCTCCCTTCTGCCATACCTTCTCACTCTTGATACGTTCGATTTCTTTCATCGCAGCCTGATGTGGCGGCAACTTAGGTTCTACTTTTATCTTGCGGATAATAGGTTTATTATCACGGATACGAATGATCAGATAGATTAACAGACCGAGCAAAGGTAATGCAAGGAATGAGCAACCGATTAGTCCATACCAGTCTTCCCAGGCAAAAGGTGCTTTCATCACTGTTTTTTGTCCGAAGAACTGGTCCGGATGTAAAGTGTCGACCGGCATCGAATATACTTTCAGTGCCAGTGCTTTTGATCTATATTCTTTGCCATCCACTGTGACGGGCATTGGCGGAAGATAATAGAGAGCTGAATCAAACGAGGTGATAATATATTCCTGAGTGATCAGCATCCGTTGGCGATCATTCAGAAATTGCGTATCCGGTTTGACAGTTTCTATAATTTCTACCCCACGCACCAGCGTATCGGTATAAGCAGGAAAGACAGCACGTTGCTTGGCGTCCATCGCTACTTGTAGTTGTACTTTCGCTTGTTCGCCAATTAATATCTGCAACGAATCTATCTTGGCTTCAACCGTAACAGACTGTGCTACAGTTCTACCCATAGGCAGCAGACATAACAATGCTATCAGAATAATATTTCTATTCATTTTTGATTCCATTAATTTCGTTTGGCAAATAAATTCAACAATGCCTTTACGTAATCCTGGTCGGTTCTCACAGATACGGAGTCTACATTACTTTTGGTAAATGTGTCGTTCAGTTCAGTCTGTTTGTTGATCCACCAGTCACGGTGTGCCCGGCGTACAGCTTTGGAAGAAGTATCGATCCATTGTTCATGACCGGTTTCCGCATCCTTTATCCGCATCAGTCCTACCGGAGGAAGATCACTCACTCTCCTGTCATACACCTGCAATGCCACTACGTCATGCTTCCGGTTGGCGATAGTCAAAGCGTTCTTGAAGTTGTCCTGATCGATGAAGTCGGATAAAATAAACGCAGTACAACGTCTTTTCATTACATTAGTCAGATACTCCAATGCCAGACGAATATTGGTACGGCGGCTTTCCGGCTGAAAGTCAATCAGTTCGCGGATAATATATAGAATATGTTTACGCCCCTTTTTGGGAGGAATAAATTTCTCTATCCGGTCTGAAAAGAAGATCACACCAATTTTATCGTTGTTCTGGATAGCGGAGAATGCAAGAGTAGCTGCAATTTCCGTTACCATATCCTTCTTCAGTTGTTTCACTGTACCAAATTCCAAACTTCCGGAAACATCGACCATCAACATCACTGTCAGTTCGCGCTCTTCTTCAAACACTTTCACATAAGGTTTGTTGAATCGTGCTGTCACATTCCAGTCGATGTCGCGTATATCGTCGCCAAACTGATACTCACGGACTTCCGAGAAAGACATACCCCTACCCTTGAAGGCCGAATGGTATTGGCCTGCAAAGATATTGTTAGACAGTCCTCGTGTCTTGATTTCAATCTGACGAACCTTTTTTAATATTTCACTTGTTTCCATTTATGCAATAGTTAAGTAGCGCAAATTAGGGCACTTCAACCTTGTTCAGAATCTTGCTGATGATTTCGTCCGAAGTCATGTTGTTGGCTTCCGCTTCGTAAGTCAATCCGATACGGTGACGGAGAACATCATGTGCAACAGCACGTACATCTTCCGGAATAACGTAGCCACGGCGCTTGATGAAAGCGTATGTACGGGCAGCCAGAGCCAGATTGATAGAAGCACGGGGTGAACCACCAAATCCGATCATGTCTTTCAGTTCTTTGAGGTCGTACTTTTCGGGGAAACGGGTTGCGAATACAATATCCACGATATAGCGTTCTATTTTCTCATCCAGATATACCTGACGAACGACTTTGCGGGCTTCGATTATTTCTTCTGCTTTTAGAATAGGTTTCACATTGAACTTCTCTCCGTTGATATTCTGACGGATAATCAGTTTTTCTTCTTCCAGTTTCGGATAGTCAATCACTACTTTCAGCATGAAACGGTCTACCTGTGCTTCAGGAAGCGGGTAAGTACCTTCTTGTTCGATCGGGTTCTGGGTAGCCAGAACTAAGAAAGGTTCCGGCAACATAAATGTTTCTTTGCCGATAGTAACCTGGCGTTCCTGCATGGCTTCCAGCAAAGCACTTTGTACTTTGGCCGGAGCACGGTTTATTTCATCCGCCAATACGAAGTTGGCGAAGATAGGTCCTCTTTGTACTTTGAAAGATTCATCTTTCTGGCTGTAAACCATGGTACCGATAACGTCAGCCGGCAATAAGTCTGGAGTGAACTGAATACGGCTATATTTCGCGTCAATCAGTGAAGCGAGTGTTTTAATAGCCAAAGTTTTTGCCAAACCGGGAACACCTTCCAGAAGAACATGTCCATCGGAAAGCAATCCGATAAGCAGTGATTCAACCAAATGTTTCTGACCAACAATGATTTGGTCCATACCTGTCGTAAGATTGGTAACGAAAGCACTTTGTCTTTCAATCCGCTCATTCAGTTCGCGGATATCAATTGATTCAGCCATAAATACTTAATATTTTATTATTTAATTCTCAATAATTAGATGTAAGACTTACCAGTGTGTAAGGCTTCTAAATTCGCTCCCAAAAGTACGCCATATAATTAACGATTGCAACTAATTTTTATTAAAAAACAATGCGAAATCTTTAGATTAAGGTACTTTCATACGCTTTTGTACTTACATAACATTTCACCCGGCTATACATTACTGTATGAGCCGGGTGAATGAATCGTTTTTGTTTTTATTCTTTTGTAAGTTCCGGTATCTCGATTGTTGTACCGTATGGCACGTTATCGGGGTTCTTAATTACTTTCGGGTTGTGTTTTACGATGTATGGCCACATCGCTTTTGTACCGTAAAAGCGTAATGAAACTCGTGTTAAAGTTTCCCCCTCTTTAATGGTGTATTTTGTTTTGGTACCGGTAATCTTATAGGATGCAGAATCCGAATATACCGAGGTTGCAGGCTGTTGCTGTTGGGCAGGTTTACTTTCTGCTTTGACAGGTTCCGCTGCCGGTTCCTTCTTGACTACAGGTTTTGGCTGCACAGTTTCGTCGGGCATAACAGGAGCTGCCTCCGCTACTGTATCTTTTTGCACAATTGTATCAGAAAGTTGTGCTTCCGGCTGAACAGGCTGAACGGCCTCCGGCATGTCGACTATATCCTTATCAGAATCAGATGAAGAAGAGAATAAATCCGGGTAATAAATAAACAGAATAGCTCCTCCACACAATAACAAGACTATAATAATCGTTGCTATCAGATAAGGAATCGCTGATTTCTCCTTTTTATCACTGTCTTTATCGGTATAGGCGGCTTTCGGCTGTTCTGTTTCCGGTTCTTTTTTCGGTGTTGCAGGTTCCATATTCGCTTTATAAAGTTCTTGGGCGATAATTTGTTCTGCAGTAGTTTCTGTTTTTTTCTTCTCTGTTTCTGGTTCTTCTATAATTGTTTCTTCCGAAGCTTCTTCAACCGGCTCTTCTGTTGCTGCCGGACTGAAGTCAGGTTCTAATGGAGTTTCTGAAGGTTCCTCTTCTGAAGAATCTTCAAGTATTGATTCCGATTCGGCTTCTGATTCCAATAATTCTTCGGTCATAGGTTGCTCTATAACAGCAGGTTCCGGTTCTGTTTCTGTCGGAACGGTTTCATTCGTATCGGTCTCCTCTCCTTTAACCGCAGCCACTGCTTCAGTTGCCGGTTCTTCTATTGCGGGCTCTTCCGGCTGTATTTCTTCCTGAGTATCTTCATCAGTATTTTTATCCTCTGTAACTTCAGAATCGACCATTTCGGCTTCACTGTCAGCAACCGAGGCTTCTTCCTCATCGGATTCCTCCATCGGAGTATCTTCCAATACCGTACCCTCATTTAGTACTACCGTCTCAAAATGCGCAAAAGGCTTATTTATCGTATCTCTGAGCGTCGTGTCCGGAGTAAACGATACTTTGGTGTGCCCTTTTATCTGAAAACGCTCCCCAGTGTTGACATTAACGCTTTCCCGGCTATCGACATCAACAAGTTTGAAAGTCCCCAATCCTTTGATTTTCACAGTCTTCTCATTCTCCAGGGCTTGTTCTATCAAGAGAAAGAACTCTTTGACGAATGCTTCGGCATCCTTCTTGGTCATGCTATGTTTAGCCGCCAATAAGTCGATAAGGTCTTGAATTGTCAGTCTTTCATTCATAATTGGGAAAATATATATTATTTAAACTTGTCTTTCAGTGTATTACTGGGTCTGTATGACAATACCAGTTTGGGAGGAACCAGCATGCGCTGCTTGGTGGACGGATTGATCGAAATACGTTCCGCCTTTTTCTTCACTTCGAAAGAACCGAAGCCCTGTATGGCAATCACATTTCCATCTTCCAGTTCCTGTGTCATATCAGACAATAAAGAACTTATCAGTTCAGAAGTGTCTTTGATAGTATATCCCAGTCTGTCTGCCAGTTCCGATGTAAATTCCTTATTATTCATACTTGTTCATTATCTTTGCATATAAATCAAAATCGTCCGCGTCGGTTACTTCTACCCGATAGAATTGCCCGATTTCAAGTTCCTCTCCAGAATGGCTGATCAACACCTCCGGATCTACCTCCGGTGAATCAAACTCTGTACGTCCGATATAATAATCTCCCTCGATCCGGTCGATGATCACTTTCATCTGCTGACCGATTTTCGCTGCGCTCAATTCTGCTGAAATACCTTGCTGGATATCCATCAGTTCATCCAGTCGGGCTTGCTTAACCTCCTGTGGTATAGAGTCTTCATATTGTTTGGCGGCATAAGTTCCTTCTTCTTCAGAATAGGCGAAAGCTCCCATTCTGTCAAAACGCGCTTTGCGCACAAACTCTTTCAGCTCTTCAAAGTCCTCCTCCGTTTCTCCCGGATGTCCTACCATCAGCGTGGTGCGCAGATGAATGCCCGGCACTTCTTTACGGAATTGCTCAATCAACTTGTAGGTATCTTCCTTGCCTACTTGCCGGCGCATTAATTTCAGCATATTATCGCTGATGTGCTGCAAGGCAATATCCATATATTTGCAGACATTATCACGTTCACGCATTACACGGAATAAATCCGTTGGAAAATGTGCCGGATACGCATAATGCAAACGAATCCATTCTACGCCCGGTATTTCCGAAATACGTTCGATCAATTCGGGCAACATTTGCTTTTTATACAGGTCAATTCCGTAATATGTCAATTCCTGAGCAATCACCTGAAACTCTTTTACTCCTTGCGATACCAGATACCGTACCTCGTCCAGAATTTCTTCTATCGGCTTGGATATATGATGTCCGGTGATAATGGGAATAGCACAATAAGAGCATTTGCGGTCGCACCCTTCTGAAATCTTCAGATATGCATAATGCTTGGGAGTCGTCAAAGTACGCTCAATGTATAATTCCTCATGATATGTTTTTCCCAAGTCATGCAAAAGTTCTTTCCAGTTGAATTTACCGTAGAACTTATCCACCTGTGGAATTTCAATAGCCAGTTCTTGCAGATAACGTTCGGAAAGACAACCCATTACAAAAAGTTTCTTCAGATCGCCTTCTTCTTTTCTTTCTGCAAATTCCAGAATCATGTTGATAGACTCTTCTTTCGCGTCGCCGATGAACCCGCAGGTGTTGATCACCGCAATTTCCCCTTCCGGTTTTTCAGTATCATGAGTTACGCTATATCCTGCTTCTTCCAGCTGACGCATCAACTGCTCCGAGTCTACTAAATTTTTGGAACAACCTAAAGTAATAATATCTATTCTCTTTCTTTTCATGCATTCTCTCCAAACAGGGAATCAACAAATTCATTCTTGCGGAAGACCTGTAAATCTTCCATGCCTTCACCCAATCCGATATATTTTACAGGAATCTTGAACTGGTCGGAAATTCCGATGACCACTCCGCCTTTAGCAGTTCCGTCCAGTTTGGTGATCGCCATTGCGGTCACTTCCGTAGCTAAAGTGAACTGCTTGGCCTGCTCGAACGCATTTTGTCCGGTAGAACCATCCAGTACCAGCAGCACTTCGTCCGGTGCATTGGGAACTACCTTCTTCATGACGTTTTTAATTTTGGTCAACTCATTCATCAAGCCTACTTTGTTGTGCAGACGACCGGCTGTATCGATAATTACCACATCCGCATTGTTGGCAACGGCAGAACTCAGTGTGTCGAAAGCGACAGATGCAGGGTCTGCACCCATTTTCTGTTTGACAACAGGTACACCTACCCTTTCACCCCAAATCATCAACTGCTCTACAGCAGCTGCGCGGAATGTGTCGGCTGCACCCAGATAAACAGATTTGCCCGCTTTCTTGAATTGATAAGCTAATTTTCCGATTGTTGTTGTTTTACCTACCCCATTTACTCCCACTACCATAATTACATAAGGCTTTTTCTCGATAGGTACATCAAAGTCTGCTACATCATCCGAATTATTCTCGGTCAAAAGGGCAGCAATCTCATCGCGCAGTATATGGTTCAATTCCTGCGTATTCACATATTTGTCTGCGGCAGCACGTTTTTCGATACGTTTGATAATATTCAAAGTTGTCTCTACCCCCACGTCCGATGTGATCAAAACTTCTTCCAGATTATCCAATACTTCGTCGTCCACTTTCGACTTACCGGCCACAGCGCGAGCGATTTTACTGAATACGCTCTCTTTGGTTTTAGATAATCCTTTATCTAAAGTTTCCTTCTTCTCCTTTGAAAAAAAACTAAAAAATCCCATATCAACAGTTATTTGTATAATACATTATGCTACAAAGATATAACAAAGGATTGGAAAAGTAAAAAAAGAAGCAATAAAAAATCCCCTCACTGTTTGCCAATGAGGGGATTTTGTATTTATAGCGATTTAAGCTATTCCGATTATTTTTTGAAAAAGTCTTGTACTTTTTCGTTTGCAACCATTTGCTCATCAAAAATGTAAGCTCCAGTTTTCGGAGATTTCACCATTTTGATAACCTTGGTATAAGCACGACCTTCTTTAGAACCTTCGTGCAAACTTGCTACTGTTTTCTTTGCCATGGGTTATACTATTATTATTTAATTTCCTTATGTACTGTTACTCTCTTCAGAATCGGGTTGTATTTCTTCAACTCAAGTCTTTCAGTTGTATTTTTTCTGTTCTTAGTTGTGATATAGCGAGATGTTCCCGGCATTCCACTCTCTTTGTGTTCTGTACATTCCAGAATCACCTGTACTCTGTTACCTTTTGCTTTCTTTGCCATTGTAAGTTTTCTCCTCTACGTTTAGCCGATTACTTTAATGCTTTTCCAATCACAGAAACCTTTAGCTACTGCATCGTTCAGTGCAGCGTCCAGTCCCTTTTTGTTGATGATACGCAGACCGTTAGCGCAAAGGCTAAGGCTGATCCAACAGTCTTGTTCTACATAATAGAACTTTTTGTTAAACAAGTTCAAATCAAAGGTTCTTTTAGTTCTTCTCTTTGAGTGTGAAACATTGTTGCCAATCATGGCTTTCTTTCCGGTAATTTGACAAATCTTCGACATTTCTATCTTATTTTTATAGTTTTATATCTATACTTATTTCAAACAGGACGCAAAGTAAGCACTTTTATCCGTATAAAACAAGAATTTCTTAAAATAATTCACTTGTAGACACCAATTTTTCCTTATTTGAGCAAATCACGAAGAATTAATAGGGCATTATTGCCTGCTCTTTCAATATTCATGGCTCTTCCACGGTTTGTTTCCTGCCTGTAAGTACGAATTTCATTTTTATAACCAGCGGCTATCCAAACGGTGCCTACCGGCTTCTCCGGAGTTCCTCCTCCGGGGCCTGCTATGCCCGAAGTTGCGACGGCGCAGTCAGTTTTCATCGCTTTCATCGCTCCTTTTACCATTTCGGTTACAGTCTGCTCACTTACAGCACCATACGTTTCCAGTGTTTCCGGCGAAACATGAAGCAAGTTCATTTTTACTTCATTGGAGTATGCTACTATTCCTCCGTTAAAATACTCCGAGCTTCCGGCAATGGACGTCAGGCGTGCTGCAATGCTTCCTCCGGTACAACTTTCTGCGGTGGAAACGGTTAAATTCTTCTTTTTCAGAAGTTCGCCCACGATTACTTCCAAAGGAATATCTTCTTCACAGAAAATATCATCGCCGAGTATCGCTTCCAGTTTGGCTTGTTCGCGATTCAGTGCGTTTTCTACTTCTGATTTCTTTTGTCCGCGTCCGGTCAGCCGCAGGCGGATAATGCCAAGTTTGGGCAGATATGCCAGCTTGATGCTTTCCGGCAGGGCTGTTTCCCATGGTTCCAGCTTTTCGGCAAGTACGGATTCGGGATAATGCTGCACTTGAAACGTCCGGTGCATGATTACATCCGTCCGAAACTTCTCATGCAGCTTAGGCAGTACGGATTCTGTCATAACGGTTGTCATTTCCTGCGGAACTCCCGGCATGGACACAAGCACTTTTCCTTCTTTTTCGAACCAGCTGACAGATGCGCTTCCCACCGGATTGTTGATAACCGTGCAATCTTTGGGAACCATTGCCTGGCTCTTGTTCAGCGCATTCATCGGTATTTTTCCGGCAAGCACTCGTTTTACGTTTTCAAATACTTCTTCACTGAATATCAGTTCCGTATGAAAGTATTTACAGAGAGTCTGCTTGGTGATATCATCTTTTGTCGGGCCCAGTCCTCCGGTCACCAAGACAATATTCACCCTTTTCATCGCATTATCTACTGCCTCCATGATCTCTTCTTCGCGGTCACGGATGGAAACGATGCGTAGTACTTCGATACCTATCTTATTTAACTCCTGCCCCATCCAGGCAGAATTTGTATCGACCACCTGCCCTATCAGCAGTTCGTCGCCAATGGTAATAATCTCAGCAAACATCTTTTTTCTACGTTAATTAATAGAATATGTTACCTATATTAATAAGGTATATATGCTATGTTTAGTCATTTTGTTTACTTCGTTTCTTCGTTTCACGTACGTGGTCCTTTCGTTCCATGTATGTGAGCCGAATGGATCATGTACGTGAAGCGAGCGGTCCATGCACGTGAAACGGAGAAATGCTATAAACAAAGGTTCTTAATGAAGGCTTCTTATATCCTTCTTCTTCCTTTGTTTACCTATTATATATAGGTGCATTTTATTTTTTGGTAAGGCTTCTTTGTGTCGCCGCTTAGCTGATTGGTGTCACTTTTTCACCGTTTGCCGTCACTATTATTACTTCCGTCACTTTAATTGTCACCGCTTAATCTGCTATATTACAGTTTGTTATTGTATAAAGTGACGGGTGACAGCAAAAAAACAACTTTATAGAGTGACGCGTGAATAAGCCGGAAGATCAATGGAGCAGAAATCCTTATCCAGATATTTGAAGTATCCGGTAATGGCAATCATAGCTGCATTGTCGGTAGTATAGCTGAATTTAGGAATAAAGATATTCCAGCCATACTTTTCGGCATGTTCCCGGAAAGAGTTGCGCAAGCCATTGTTGGCAGAGACTCCACCGGCTACGGCTACTTCTTTAATCTTATATTCTTTGGCGGCTTTCCGTAATTTGTCCATCAGGATATCTACGACGGTTGCTTCCAGAGAAGCGGCCAGGTCCACTTTATGATGTTCGATGAAGTCAGGATCATCTTTCAGCCAGTCGCGCAATGAGTACAGGAATGAAGTCTTCAGTCCGCTAAAACTGTAATCCAAGCCCGGAATATGAGGTTTGCTGAAAGTATATGCTTTCGGATTTCCCTGGCGTGCCAGTTTGTCAATAATCGGACCACCCGGATAGCCGAGTCCCATCACTTTGGAACATTTATCAATTGCTTCTCCGGCAGCGTCATCAATCGTCTGACCGAGAATCTCCATATCATTATAGGCTTTTACTAATATAATCTGTGAGTTACCTCCGGATACCAACAGGCAAAGGAACGGGAATTTCGGCTGTATATTCTCTTCTCCTTCTGCTTTAATAAAATGAGCTAAAACATGTCCTGTCAAATGATTAACATCTATCAGAGGAATGCCTAGAGAACGAGCGAACCCCTTGGCGAAAGAAACGCCTACAAGCAAAGATCCCATCAATCCCGGTCCGCGTGTGAAAGCTACCGCACTCAGTTCTTCTTTGGTAACTCCTGCCCGTTTCAGTGCTTCGTGTACTACCGGAACAATGTTTTGTTGATGCGCCCGTGAAGCTAGTTCGGGTACTACTCCACCGTATGCTTCGTGTACGGCTTGACTTGATACCACATTTGACAGCAGATAACCATCCTTGATTACGGCTGCCGACGTATCATCACAGGAGGATTCAATTCCTAATATTATTGCACTCATAAGTTTTTAAACTATTAAACGGTGCAAAAGTAATGATAAAACTACGATTCATAACGAACTATTTTATATTTTTGTTCGCTAAATAAAAGTTATCGCTTATCAGAACGCTGAAAAAGACTGTACGCTGGGTAGTTGGTATTGTACTGGGAGTATATATCGGGACTATTGTTTTGCTGAATATTCCAAATGTTCAGCAAGCAATGAGTGCATTTATTGCCAAGGAATTATCCGAAGTACTGAACACACGCCTGACTATCGGCAAAATCAATATCGGTTTATTGAACCGTATTATCATTGATGATGTGCTGCTCGATGATCAGAGCGGCAAGGAAATGCTTAAAGTGACCCGTTTGTCCGCCAAGTTTGACATCCTTCCCTTCTTTAAAGGAAAGATTTCCATCAGTAGTGTCCAGTTGTTTGGCTTTACCATCAATCTGAACAAACAGACTCCCGACTCTCCTCCGAACTTCAAGTTTGTGCTGGATGCTTTCGCTTCGAAAGATACCGTGAAAAAGGAAAGTTCGCTGGATTTGCGTATCAACTCCGTGCTGATTCGTCGGGGAAGGATGGCTTATCATGTGTTATCTGAGGAAAAAACTCCCGGAAAGTTTAATGCCAAGCATGTCCAGCTTCAGAATATCATAGCCAACATCTCTCTGAAGGCTATGAACAGGGACTCTTTGAATCTTGGTATCAAACGATTGAGTTTTGACGAAAAGGCTTCCGGATTCTCTCTGAAGAAACTGAGTCTGAAATTGGTTGCCAATGACAAACAGACCAATATTGAGAACTTTGCTATCGAGCTGCCCGAAACTTCGCTGAAGATGGATACCATTCATTTGGTGTATGACAGTCTGAAAGCTTTTGATCAGTTCTCGGAGAAGGTTCACTTTTCTTTCCGCACCCTGCCCTCGCAGATTACGTTGAAAGATATTTCTCCTTTTGTACCGGTGTTGTCGCATTTCAAAGAACCGATAACATTGGATATGCAGGTAAAAGGAACGGTAGACCAACTCACCTGCTCCCATCTGGAGATTACGGCTGATGACCGCCAGTTCCGGCTTTCGGGAGATGTATCGCTTCAGGAACTTTCGAATCCGCAGGATGCGTATGTGTACGGGAAGCTTTCCGAACTTTCTGCCAATAGTCGCGGAGTCAGTTTCCTGGTCCGCAATTTGAGCAGTAATTACAATGGAGTACCTCCACTTCTGGAACGTTTGGGCGATATTGATTTCCGTGGGGAGATTTCCGGATACTTCACTGATCTGGTTACCTACGGGCAGTTGCGTACAGGGCTTGGCAATGTAAAGACTGACTTAAAGTTGAGTTCCGACAAAACTAAGGGATTGTTTGCTTATTCCGGTGCTGTGAAAACGGAAGAGTTTGGGCTGGGTAAGCTGTTGAATAATGACAAGTTGGGAGAAATCACTTTTAATCTGGATGTACATGGACGGCATATTGAAAAACAGCTTCCTGCCGTAGAGTTGAAGGGATTGATCGCTTCCGTGGAGTATAGCAGATATAAATATGAGAATATTACGCTGGACGGAGAATATAAGCAGGGCGGATTCAACGGAAAGATAGCGCTGGATGATCCGAATGGTTCCATCTATCTGAATGGAGATGTGAATGTAGCATCCAAGGTTCCTACTTTCAACTTCCTTGCCGTTGTCGACAAGGTTCGCCCCTATGACCTCAATCTTACGCCCAACTATCAGGATGCGGAGTTCTCGCTGAAGGTAAAGGCCAACTTCACCGGCGGGTCTATCGACGAAATGATCGGAGAGATTAATGTGGATAGTCTGGAGTTCAGGGCACCGGATAAAGAGTATTTCATGAAAAACATGAATGTGCGGGCTACCCGGCAGGACAATGAGAATCAGCTTAAACTGACTTCCGAGTTTCTGACAGCAAGCATAGCCGGGAAATTCCGCTACCATACATTGCCGGCAAGTATTCTCAATATCATGCGCGGGTATATTCCGTCTTTGATACTGCCGCCAAAGAAGCCGATAGAAACGAACAATAATTTCGCATTTGATGTGAATATATATAATACGGATATTTTATCTACGATATTTGATATTCCGCTGACTGTATATACACATTCTACGGTGAAAGGATACTTTAATGATGCTTTGCAGCGACTGCGCGTAGAAGGTTACTTCCCTCGTCTGCAATACAAGAATAACTTTATCGAGTCGGGTATGATTCTGTGTGAGAATCCTTCGGACCATATCCGTGCGAAGGTTCGTCTGACCAGTCTGAAAAAGAATGGGGCCGTGAACCTCTCTCTGGATGCACAGGCCAAAGAAGATAAAGTCAGCACCACTTTGAACTGGGGAAATAACGCCACAGCGACTTATAGCGGAAAGTTGGCTGCCGTCGCACAATTCCTGCGTACGGCAGGCGAAAAGCCTTTGTTGAAAGCGATGGTGGATGTGAAGCAGACTGACGTAATATTGAATGATACGCTTTGGCAGATACATCCTTCACAAGTAGTGGTAGACTCCGGCAAGGTAGATGTGAATAATTTCTATTTCAGTCATCATGACCGTTATGTACGCATCAACGGAAGGCTTTCCGACAATCCTGCGGATACCGTCAAGGTGGATCTGAAGGACATCAATATGGGGTATGTATTTGATATTGCAAATATTTCCGATGATGTAAACTTTGAAGGAGATGCTACGGGAACTGCCTACGCCAGCGGCGTGTTCAAGAAACCTGTGATGAATACCCGTTTGTTTGTCAGGAACTTCTCGCTCAATCAAGGGCGTTTGGGTGATCTGGACGTATACGGTGCCTGGGATAATGAGAAAAGAGGTATTTATCTTGATGCATCTATTCAGGATATAGCGCCGTCGCCATCACGGGTCACCGGTATGATTTATCCGTTGAAACCGGAAAGCGGACTTGATCTGAACATCGATGCCCACGAACTGAATCTGAAATTCCTCGAATTTTATATGAAATCAATAGCACAGGATATAAAAGGAAGAGGAACGGGAAAGGTTCATTTTTACGGAAAGTTCAAGGGATTAAATCTGGACGGGGCTGTCATGACGGATGCTTCTATGAAGTTTGATATTCTGAATACCCGCTTTGCCGTTAGAGATACGATTCGCCTGGCTCCTACCGGACTGGAGTTCAACAATATGCACATTGCTGACCTGGAAGGACATTCGGGAACAATGAACGGATATTTGCGTTTCAAGCATTTCAAGAATATTAATTACCGTTTTGAGATTCAGGCTAATAATATGCTTCTGATGAATACGAAGGAATCGACGGATATGCCTTTTTATGGAACGGTGTATGCTACGGGAAATGCGTTGCTCGCGGGTAATGCAATACAGGGGCTGGACGTAAATCTCGCGATGACGACCAACCGGAATACGGTGTTCACTTATGTCAATGGAAATGTGGCATCGGCTGCCAGCAACCAGTTTATAAAGTTTGTAGACAAAACTCCCCGTCGCAGCATTCAGGATTCGATTCCGGTCATTTCCTATTTTGAGCAGATGCAGCAGAAGCGTCAGGCGGACGAAGAGGAGCACCAGACAGATATCCGTCTGAACATTCTGGTAGATGCTACCCCCGATGCTACCATGAAAATTATCATGGACCCTATTGCCGGAGACTACATCAGTGCAAAGGGGACGGGAAATATACGGACGGAGTTTTATAATAAAGGAGATGTGAAGATGTTCGGCAATTACCGCATCAACCAGGGAATCTATAAGTTCAGTTTGCAGGAAGTAATTCGCAAGGATTTTATCATCAAAGATGGAAGTACCATTACTTTCAACGGTGCTCCTTTGGATGCGAATATGGATATTCAGGCTTCGTATACTGTAAATTCCGCTTCATTGAATGATTTGAATCCCGATGTTTCTTCCATTGCCCAACAGACCAATGTACGGGTAAATTGTATCATGAATCTAAGTGGAATCTTATGGCGGCCAACCATTAAGTTGGGTATCGAACTTCCGAATGAAAGAGATGAAATTCAGACATTGGTACGTAACTATATTAGTACGGAGGAACAGATGAATATGCAGATTCTATATCTGCTGGGTATCGGTAAGTTCTATACGGAAGATGCTGCACGGAATAATCAGAATTCGAATGTGATGTCGTCGGTGCTCTCTTCTACCCTGTCCGGTCAGCTGAACAATGCCCTGTCGCAGGTTTTCGAAACTAATAACTGGAATATCGGTACCAATCTGAGCACGGGTGATAAAGGATGGACGGATATGGAAGTGGAAGGTATCTTGTCCGGTCAGTTGCTGAATAACCGTCTTCTGGTCAATGGTAATTTCGGATACCGCGATAATCCAATGGCGAATACGAACTTTATAGGTGACTTTGAGGCTGAATGGCTGATTAACCGTTCGGGGGATATCCGCCTGAAAGCTTACAATGAAACAAATGACCGTTACTACACAAAGACAAATCTTACTACGCAGGGAGTCGGTATTATGTACAAGAAAGATTTCAATAAATGGAGCGATCTTTTCTTCTGGAATAAATGGAAGCTGCGTAACAAACGGAAACGTGAAGAAACAGAAAAGGTACAACAGCAGCAGACGGACAGTATTGCCGATGATAAAGCAAAGTCGGAACTAAAGAGAAAGCGGGCGCAGAAATAAAAACAAATAGTGACACTATACCAACCGGATAGTGTCACTATTTGTATAAAAGGGTGTCTTATCTCATTTAAGAATCGTACCGTCTGCGGCTATCTTGATATTTATATCCGGAGTGTTATTTCCTTCCAGCTCAATCAGATAATAAGCTGTTCCTGCTGCCATTTCGAAATATTCCGCATCATCAATCTGATATCCTGCATACTGGTTACTGATGGTAGTAGTCACTGCCACAGGCAGTTCGTTTTTCCGCACATCCCATGAGGTAGAATACCATTCTCCATTTTTATCAAACAGAACCTCTTTAGAAGTATTGCGGTTGATGTCACTGTCGAAATGGATGATATCAACTTCTGTAAATCCATAATCCCAGTCGCTTTTATCATTTTCCACATCGACTTCCACGATTCTGGCCCCTGCATATTTCTCTTCAATAAAAGTCTTCATGGCAGCAGACAGTTGAGTAGTCGGAAGATGGCTGTTCTCATCATCTGTATCTGCGATGCTTTTAATCAGCACTCCGTCGGCAGAATAATATAAATCGATTTCCTGATTCTGGTTTTCCACTTCGATGACGTAGACTGTTTCGATGCCTTGGCGTTCGAGCTTATCCACATCATCCTTCTTCCATGTCTTGTATTCACTGGTTTCAAATGCGCTCTTTACCGGATCAGGCAATGCAGTATACGGAATATCCGTTTCCGTCATGTGCCAGTTGCCATCCGTAGTAAACCATGCAGATGCCTCATATCCATCATAAAAGTCTGCTACGTAATATCCTGCTTTCGTTTCCCATTTCACATTTTTGACGTTGGGGTACTTAGAAGAAAATGCTTCTTGCAATGCGGCAGGAACAGCAATTGAGTCATCGTCATCGTTGTCACAGCTGTGCAGGCTCCAAGCTGCACAAAATGCTATCAATAATGTATAAATTCTCAGTTTCATGGTTATTGTTGATTTTAAGAAGATTAATTATCAATATCAATCAGATTAAACTTCAGGTCAAATTTAAGTTCTGTACGGTTGGAAAGTTTTACTTCGTAATCTTTCTTATCACGTTCTATCTTCAGCACCTTTGCATCCGGATAATGGGTCGTTACATATTTCTGGATGGCGGCAGGGATAATGGGCACAGGTACGGAGGAATGTTTACAGTCTACTTCTTCCCAGTTTCCCTTCTTGTCAAATTCTACTTTATTGCCATTCGTGAAAATCACTTCATAGCTTTTGTAAAGGAAATCACTTTCCATTTTCGCCAATGCCACTTTACTGTCGGAGAAATGCTGTTTGATAAACTGTTGCGCCAATTGTGGCATTTGAGTTACCTGAATTGGTTTATCATCATCTGCACGTGCTACTGTCTGTAGAGTGAACAAGCATACTAATAAGAATACTAACTTTTTCATAATCATTGTTTTTTTAATTGGTTTTACTGATTTCATTTAATTTATAATGCAAAGATGAGAGGAGAATCTGAAAAGATTTGGGAATTTTGAGAGAAATCTAAAAAAAATAAAGGAAATTGCTCTTATTATATTCTTTTGTTTCTTTTAACAGCAACTAATAAATACATCGCTTATTTTTGCAGGCACAAATTGGGCAATATTCATATTAAATCAACCATAAGAACTTTCGTATGACTATGAGAACAAATTGTTTTTTATTATTAACCATTTTGCTGGGAATACTTCCCATGAGTAACACACACGCTAACGACTCTATTCCTAAAAGCGTGATTTTGTACACACCTTACACAAAAATCTCCGTTTCACCGGGGGCGTCTATTGACTACAGCATCGATCTGATTAACAACACAGACAAGTTGATGAATGCCAATCTTTCTGTCAGTGGCCTGTCGAGCAGCTGGAAGCATGAAATGAAATCCGGCGGCTGGAACCTTAGTCAGCTGGCAGTACTCCCTAAAGAAAAGAAGACCTTTAACTTAAAGGTAGAAGTCCCCTTAAAAGTAAGTAGAGGCAGTTACCATTTTGTAGTGTCTGCCGGAGAAGCACAACTCCCCTTGAATGTCGTTGTAGCACAGCAAGGTACTTATCAGACGGAATTTACCACCGACCAGCCCAATATGCAGGGGAACTCCAAATCGACTTTTACTTTTAATGCCACACTGAAAAATCAGACTGCCGATCAGCAACTGTATGCACTGATGGCTAAGGCACCGAGAGGATGGAACGTCATTTTCAAACCTAACTATAAGCAGGCAACTTCTGCACAAGTAGAAGCCAATAGCAGCCAGAATGTAAGTATCGATATCACTCCTCCTGCCAATGTAGAAGCAGGCAGCTATAAAATTCCCGTACGTGCCGCCACAGGCAATACTTCGGCAGAACTGGAACTGGAAGTAGTTGTTACCGGTTCATATCAGATGGAACTGACCACTCCGAGAGGGTTATTGAGTGCCGATGTGACTGCCGGTGATACCAAAAGAATTGAACTGGAAATTAAAAATACAGGTTCTTCCTTATTAAAAGACATCCAACTGTCCGCTAATAAGCCGGTAGATTGGGATGTTACTTTCGAACCGTCAAAGATAGAAATGCTGAAAGCCGGAGAAACTGCTACCGCCGTAGCTATCCTGAAGGCCTCTAAAAAAGCGCTCCCGGGTGATTATGTGACTACTATGATGGCCAAGACTCCGGAAGTGAATGCGGACGCACAGTTCAGAATTGCAGTAAAAACTCCGATGATATGGGGATGGGTAGGCGTCTTGATTATTCTGGCCACTATCGGTGTTGTCTACTATCTGTTCCGTAAATATGGAAGGAGGTAAATCATGGGCGAACAAGTGATCGTACTTACCGAATTAACCAAACAATACGGTAATTTTACAGCTGTAGATCATATTCGCCTGAGTATCCGGAAAGGAGAAATATTCGGTTTGCTGGGTCCGAACGGTGCCGGAAAGTCAACTACTATTTTGATGATGCTGGGATTGACGGAACCTACATCGGGAGTTGTCGAGATATGTGGGATTAATTCTACTACACATCCTATTGAAGTCAAGAAGAAAATCGGCTATTTGCCCGAGGATGTAGGATTCTATGACGACATGACCGGGCCGGAGAACCTGATGTATACAGCACGGCTGAATGGCATTCCGGATAAGGAGGCGAAAGTAAAAGCGCTGGAACTGATGAGACGTGTAGGGCTTGAAGACCAGCTCAAAAAGAAAACCGGAAAGTATTCCCGTGGTATGAGACAACGTCTGGGACTAGCTGATGTGCTTATTAAAAATCCGGAAATCATCATTCTGGATGAACCGACTTCGGGAATTGACCCTGCGGGTGTTCAGGAATTTATTGAACTGATCCACTGGCTGAGTAAGGAAGAAGGATTGACCGTACTGTTTTCTTCTCATCATCTGGATCAGGCACAGAAAGTGTGCGACCGAGTGGGATTGTTCAGTAACGGTAAAATACTTGCTTTGATCGACATGGCGGAGCTGAAAGACAAGAAGCAGGATTTGTCTGATATTTATAACCATTATTTTGAGGAAGGAGGAGAAGGACATGAGTAAAGTCAATCATCCTTTTTGGGTTATCGTTCATAAGGAAGTGTCCGACCATGTCAGAAGTTGGCGTTTCCTTATTCTGATCGGTATCATAGCGCTTACTTGTATGGGATCGCTATATACGGCGCTTACTAATATTGGTGCGGCTATCAAACCGAATGATCCGGATAGTTCGTTCCTCTTTTTGAAGTTATTCACAGCTTCGGACGGGACTCTCCCCTCTTTTGTGCTGTTTATTAACTTTCTGGGCCCTTTGCTGGGAATTGCTTTGGGATTTGATGCGGTCAATTCGGAGCAGAATAAGGGGACATTGAGCCGTATGCTGTCTCAGCCTATTCATCGCGATTGCATCATTAATGCGAAGTTTGTGGCTGCTCTGATTGTAATAGGTATTATGCTGTTTGTGCTGGGCTTTCTGGTGATGGGATTCGGATTGATTGCCATTGGTATTCCTCCTACAGCGGAAGAATTCTGGAGAATTGTTTTCTTTCTCATAACGAGTGTCTTCTATGTAGCTTTTTGGTTGAACCTGGCCATCTTGTTTTCACTCCGTTTCCGTCAGGCAGCCACTTCTGCACTGGCATCCGTAGCTGTATGGCTGTTTTTCAGTGTCTTCTATACGATGATTGTGAATCTGGTGGCAAAAGGGTTAAGTCCGTCGCAGATGGCATCTCCTTATCAGATTATCAGTTATCAGAAATTCATTCTTGGTTTGATGCGGCTGGCACCCAGTGAGTTGTTTAATGAAGCTACCACTACGCTGTTGATGCCTTCCGTCAGAAGTATCGGACCACTAACGATGGAGCAGGTACAAGGAGCTATTCCGAGTCCGCTTCCGTTGGGACAGAGTCTGCTTGTTGTCTGGCCGCAGCTTACAGGGCTGATTGCGGCAACGGTTATCTGCTTTGCCATTTCATATATTATGTTTATGAGAAGGGAGATCCGGTCACGATAATATAGAAGAGTTCAGACTTAAATTACTGTTTATGATGTAATTTTGAGAAATGAAGAATGATGAATGATGAATTACTTTGCAGCGTGATAGCGCAGCCAATTCATCATTCATCATTCTTCATTTCCGTTCGGACTGACCCGATAAAAGTTGTTATAGTAAAACCAGCTTTTTGTTTTTTTAGTTCTTGCTGGAGATTTCAAAGCAATGTTCTCCCTGTTCGAAGTAATACCGTAGATTCAACTGTTGCAGGCGGCAGATAGAATCGGTTATTGCCAACCCTAACCCGGTAGATCCTTCTTTCTTATGACCCTGATAGAAACGTTCGAAGATTTGGTTCTCATCCAGTGGCTGTTTTTCTCCGGTATTGCGGAAGGTGATGCTATGTCTGGTTATTATGATCCGGATATGTCCTCCGTCTACGTTATGTACGAATGCATTTTTTAGCAGGTTTGTCAGCAAGGCAATAGCCAGAGACTCGTTCATTGTAACATGGAAGTCTGCCTGTTCTGTAATGCTTACTTCTATGTTCTTGTAGTCGTAGACTTCCTTATAATCCTCCAGATATTGCTTAAGGAGTACGTTTAAGTCTACATCTTTGGTATCAGTAAACTGGCCGTTGTCTATTTTAGAAAGTAGCAATAATGATTTATTCAGTTTGGTGATATACTCTAGTATCTGATGAGTTTTCATCAACTCCTCAAGCTGGTTCTCGGACAAAGAATCATCTTCCATCAGCATTTCCAGCCGGTTACGGCAGATAGCAAGCGGTGTCTGGATTTCATGCGAGGCATTTCCGATAAATTGCTTCTGTTGCTCGAACATTTGTTCGGTTCGGTCCACATAGCGGGCGGCTGCATCATTCAGTTTTCGGAATTCTGTAATACGGGTATCATTTTTCAAGGGTTTGTTTTTCTTTCCGGTCTGATAGCCGTCCAACCAATGAAGAAGTACGTACAGAGGTCGCATATTGCGATAAAATACCCATACGGATATAATGATGATGCAAAGTAGCAGGGCTACATACAGGAAGATAATCCAGACCTGAATTGCACTTTTCAAGTCGTCTTTCTCGATGCTGGGGGTAGATACAGTCAGTTCATAATAACGCCCTTCGTTATCCTTGAAGATGGTGGTCAGGATACGTGCCGGCTCTGTTTCTTCTTTTTCTACGATGTATACCATAGAGTCTTTATATTGGATATCTTCCTGACTCTTTGCGCATTCTTCGGTTATTTCCTTCAGATAATACTGATTGTTGGAACCATTGTTTTTGGAAGGCAGCTCCTCTCCTGCCAGTGCGCGGATAATGATTGTTTCCGAATAGTCTTCCAATGAATCATCCACTTCGTCATTGACTTCATCGATCATCGTAACATAGAAGAAGACTGCCCAGACAGTTAAGATAAGAGTCAGAGCCAGTGTGATACGAAGAATGATATAATATATTAGTTTCATGGATGATAGCTCCTTGTTTTTTTATTATTCTACAATCATTTTATAGCCGAATCCGTAGACAGCTTTGATTTCGATATTGGCTCCTGCATCTTTCAGCTTTTTGCGGAGATTTTTGATTTGCGCATAAATAAAGTCAAAGTTGTCCACTTGGTCAATATGGTCTCCCCATACTGATTCTGCCAGTGTGCTTTTATTGACCAGGCGACCGGGACGATTTATAAAATAAAGCAGAATATCATATTCTTTTCTGTTTAGCTCCAGTTCCTGTTCGTCGACAAAGACCCGATATTTGTCGGGTTCTATCCGTACATTTCCCTGACGGATGGTGATCTCACCGTCGTGCTGGTTACGACGGATGACACTTTTGATCCGGGCATTCAGTTCGGCCAGATGAAAAGGTTTAGGGAGGTAGTCGTCCGCTCCCAGTTCCAGTCCTAAGACTTTATCTTCCAACGAGTCTTTGGCGGAAATTATAATCACATTTTCCCGCTTATGAAGAGCTTTCAGGCGTTCGAGAAGTTCAAGGCCACTCCCATCCGGCAGCATAATATCCAGTAAGACACAATCATAGTCGTAATCTTCAATTTTACATAATGCACTGTTGAAGTCTCCTGCTGTTTCTACAACATAACGCTCTTTTTCAAGTGAGCGCTGGATAAGTTCTCTTAAAGAGGGTTCGTCTTCTACAATTAATATCTTCATAAAATCTTCTCCTTTCTTCTTTTTTATCTGTTACAAAGAAAAGGGATATTTCTGAAATAAAACTGAAATGGATAAAAAAAGAGTCCGAAATTCAAAATCGGATTCCGGACTCTTGCTTATAATGAAGCAGAAACGTCTTTTTTAATAAGAACGTGCAAAGACTACACGGCAAGCGGATGGTTTACCCGTTACCATACATTTTCCCGGTTCCTTATCTCCTGCAACGTATGAATCGAAAGGAATACAACGAATCGTTGCTTTCGTATCTTCTTTAATTTTTTCTTCTGTTTCGGTTGTTCCGTCCCAATGAGCCAGAATGAAACCGCCTTCTTCTATTTTCTCCTTGAATTCTTCATAAGTATCTACGGTAGTAATCTTAGAATTGCGATAATCCAATGCTTTCTTGTAGATATTTGCCTGAATCTCTTCGAGTAGTTTCTGGACGTATGTTTCGATTCCATCGCAAGTAACTGTTTCTTTTTCCAGTGTATCGCGGCGCATTACTTCCATTGTATTGTTCTCGAGGTCACGTCCTCCCATCACCAGGCGAACTGGAACACCTTTCAGTTCATAGTCAGCAAATTTGAAGCCCGGACGTTTGTTATCCGCATTGTCATACTTCACGGAAATACCTAATGCTTTCAGTTTGGCAACAATTCCTTCTACTTTGGTGTCGATTTGTTTCAGTTGATCGTCATTCTTGTAGATAGGAACGATTACTACCTGAATCGGAGCCAGATGTGGAGGTAATACCAAACCGTTGTCATCAGAGTGAGTCATAATCAGAGCACCCATCAGACGGGTAGAAACACCCCATGAAGTAGCCCATACATATTCCATCTTATTCTCCTTATTCACAAACTGAACATCAAATGCCTTGGCAAAATTCTGTCCAAGGAAGTGGGATGTACCACTTTGCAATGCTTTTCCATCTTGCATCATAGCTTCGATAGTATAAGTGTCAAGTGCGCCGGCAAAACGTTCGTTAGCCGATTTCACACCTTTCACTACCGGAACGGCCATGTATTTTTCAGCAAATTCACCGTAAACGTTCAGCATTCTGATAGCTTCTTCCTCTGCTTCTTCGCGAGTGGCATGAGCAGTATGCCCTTCCTGCCAAAGGAATTCGGCAGTACGCAGGAAAAGACGGGTACGCATTTCCCAACGAAATACGTTCGCCCACTGATTACAGAGAATAGGCAGGTCACGATAAGACTGAATCCAGTTTTTATAGGTATTCCAGATGATTGTTTCTGATGTTGGACGAATGATCAGTTCCTCTTCCAGTTTTGCAGCAGGGTCTACTACCACGCCGGAACCATCTTCTGCGTTTTTCAAACGGTAATGTGTCACTACGGCACATTCTTTAGCAAAGCCTTCTACATGTTCAGCTTCGCGGCTCAGGAATGATTTCGGAATTAATAACGGGAAGTAAGCATTCACGTGTCCTGTTTCCTTGAACATATCGTCCAGTTGACGTTGCATCTTTTCCCAGATTGCGTATCCGTAAGGCTTAATCACCATACATCCGCGTACGGCAGATTGCTCTGCCAAATCAGCTTTTACCACCAAATCATTGTACCACTGCGAGTAGTTTTCGCTACGTTTGGTAAGGTCTTTCAGTTCTTTTGCCATTATATTTTTCTATTTAAGTTTTCTTGATTGTTAAAACAAGGTGCAAAAATACGAAAAAGGAACGAACTGTGCTTATTCTTCCTGCATTAATTTTATATGGAGTATTCAGTTCTTGGTAAGAGTGTCATCTGAAAGTTGCAAGCAGATATTACTGAAATGCCCATTCTGTTTTGTTATCCTCCTTTCTGACGGGTTTTAATTAATAAATTTTATCTTTTTAATTCGTATTATAGGGAGAAAAGCGTCCCGGTGGCTCCGTTACCGTATGCCACCGGAAAAGCTGTTTTTTATCGTGCCTTGAAAGGACGGCACGGACGTATTATTCCGCGTAAACCGGACCTTGGTGAGTCACCGGATTCCACGGGTTAATCGTTCCGGTAACCTTCACGTTGGAACGGGTAATCTCTACCTCATAAATGTATTCATTGCCTGCTTCAAAAGTTACAGTGTCTACGTTCCAGGTGTACGTATCCGAGCCTATCTCGAAATCTACCGTCACCGCTCCGGCACTGTAGCCGGCAGGCAGGATGATGGCGTCGTAGGTGGCGTCGAAGTTTGCGGTGGGGGTGGCGAGCTTGCGCGGGGTAATATCCGCGGGGTTTTCCGGTGTGCCGTGCTGTTTACCCGTCTTCAGGTCGAAGGTGCTCACGGTGTTCATGCCGTGGATGGTGACTTTGGCACCGTCGAGGTTGGCGACTCCCACGCTGGCATCCAGCTTGCAGTTCATCGTCAGTTTAGAAAGGCAGTGGCCGAAGGTGAAGGCGACGGTGGCGTTTCGTACCTTGTTATATCCTTTGCCGTTGTCGTTGTTCGCCTTTGCCCACATCAGGTCGAAGGCGGGTTGCGTGGCATCGGTCTGGGCGGTTCCTATCGTGACGGGGAACGGTGTGTCGAGGGCGGCACCGTCCGTGTAGGGATAGTAGGAGATAAAGTCCACCGGGCTGTTATCCATCGGATAGTAGATTTCCTGACCTATGACGGGTGAAAAGTTTTCTTTACCGGTCGTGGTGCGGAACTGTCGGTTGGAGTATATCTCGGCGATGTGCTCCGTGCCGTGGTCCACCATAAAGATACCGATGTCGTCGTTCGGCCCCCAAGTGGTGCCCGAGGCGCGGGTTCCGGGGGTTGCCACTACTGCCTCGTTGCCGATGGCGGCGGTGAAGCGTACTTGTCCGTCGTTATTCACATTCATTTCGTCGTCGCTGCTGCACGACACGAGGCACACTGCACTGGCGAGCGCGCACATTGTCATTAAGTTTTTCATTACATTCATAGTCATAATTTTTTTTATTTTGTTTGAACCTGTTTATTTATTCTTATCGTTGTCGGGTTGCTCGTTTCGCTCAAGGCCCCGATAAATTACGGGCAGCGGAGCTAAGGGACGACCACCACGCGGAACCCGACGAGGTAGGCGGCGTCGCTGGGATAGCCTTTGAAGCGAAACGCAGAGCGGCAGTCGCAGTCTTTGGGGTCATAGCCCCAGTCGCCGCCGCGAAGCACGCGGGAAATGCCTGCGGCAGGCCCCGTAGGGTCGGTATCGGAAGAGTCGTTGTAATCGCCATACCAATCCGAGCACCACTCCCTCACATTGCCGTGCATATTGTACAACCCCCACGGATTAGGCAGCTTGGTACCTACCTCCTTAGTTCCGCGAGGATCATTGTTTTCTGTATACCACATATAGTCCCCGTCTGCCGTATCGCCATAGCTGTAAGCCGTAGTCGTACCCGCACGGCACGCATACTCCCATTGTGCCTCGGTCGGAAGGCTGTAACCGTAATAATCCGCATAAGCCTTCGCCCCGTACCAGGTAACGTAAATCACGGGATGATTCTCGTAACCGGAAACCGGTGACCAGGTTCCATCGGAACTGTTGCGAGTTATTCCCCATTTTGACATACTGTTGCAATCCCGAACCAAAGGCTCGCCGGTGCTTCCCGTGAGGTAAGCGGCATCCTTAAAAGGGTAGGCCACACCGTATTCCAAGACTCCTTCTGCATGCTTCGCATTCAGAAAAGCGGCATACTGAGCGTTCGTTACCTGATATTTGCTCATGTAAAAATCCTTACTCAAAGTTACCCAGTGCTGCTTTTCGTCCGAATCACGCCCGGGCTCGTCCTCCGGGCTGCCCATCAGGAAAGTCCCCGCCGGAATCCTCACGAAGTCCTTCAACTCCACCGCCGTACCCGTGCCGTGGTCGTTGGTCTGCCAATCGGCGATGATGGGCGTACCGGCGTCGATGCCCGTTTTCCGGATCGTTAGCGGGTAGATGTAATTTTTTCCGGATTCGAAGGTAACGCTCGGGACGCTCCACTTGTAGATGTCCGATCCAATCTTGAATTCTACCGTCACCTCGCCGTCAGTGTAAGTGGCAGGCGGGATGAGGGCGTCGTAGGTGGCAAAGCAGCCTTCGGCAGGGGTATCCCACGTGCGGGGGATGATGTTGCCTATTGTCGGATTATTGTTATCGACTCCTGTATAGCCGGTTTCGACATTTACGAGAGCTTTAACGTTTATATCCTTGATGGTGACCGTCATATCGGCAGGGTCGAAAGTGCCCACGCTGCCGTCTGCCTTGCATTGTATGGTCAGCTTGGCGAGGCAGTGGCGGAAGGTGAAGGCGACGGCGGCTTTTTCGGCCTTGCTGTAGCCCGCACCGCCCTTGTCGGCTTTCGCCCAGAGTATGTCGTTCTCGGCTTGACGCTCGGCGGTCTGCTCACTCAGGTTAATATGGATACCCCCAGTGAATTGGAGACCTGTTACGTAGGAACAGGCAATAAAGTCCACCCGGGCGTTGTCCTGCGGGTAAAAGATTACGTCGTCGGGCGTGGCGGGAGAGAAGCTGACGTTAGCACCGGCAGCGGTGGTGACGTATTGGCGGTTTTCTGCTCCATCGACGATATTCCGGGTGCTGTGATCGACCATGAAGATGCCCACGGCTTCGCCCTTTACCCAGCTATTACCGCCGGTGGTCGCAGTACGGGTTTGCGGCATAGTTGCCACAGAGGGTGCGGGCGTTGCCTCGCCTATTCCCGCCGTGAAATTCACGGCTGTGCCGCTGCCGTCGTCCGCCGCAAAACCATCGTCCTCTGAGCAGCCGCCCGAAAGGAGCAGCCCCGCCAGCAGCGCACCGCCCGAAAGCGTCCGCGCCACGTATCTGAAATTTTTTAGTGTACTCATTTTTTCATTATTTATTATTTATATTATTCGTCTGCCGAAAAGACAGCGCGGATTTTCCTGAAAATCTGACCGGCATAGCCGATATCGTTATTTGTCTCACCTGCCTTATACGTCGCGCTCGTCCCTCGCGCAGCTTTGACGGCAGGCTCGTTTCGCTCAAGGCCGGATGAACTAAGGGACGACCACCACGCGGAACCCGACGCTGTAGAAGGCGCCGTCGGGTCCGGCGGAGTAGCGATAGGCAGAGCGGCAGTACCGGGCGTTATTGCCCCAGTAGCCGCCGCGAAGCACGCGGGCGCGGCCCGAGACAGCGCCGGTAGGGTCGGTGTCCGGACCGCTACCGTAATCCCCCAACCAGTCGCTACACCACTCATTCACATTGCCGTGCATATCATACAAGCCCCAAGGATTAGGCTTTTTATTCCCCACGGGACTGGGGCCATCGATACCTGTAGAAGTGACAGTATACCATGCATATCCACCAAGCAGTGATTCGTTGTCGCCAAATGAATAAGCTGTTGTCGTGCCGGCACGGCAGGCATATTCCCACTGGGCCTCCGTTGGCAAGCTACCGCCAATCCAATCCGCATAAGCCTTGGCACCGAACCACGTGACATAGATCATCGGCTGGTCGCCGGAGGCTTCCCATTGGTTGGTTTCCGTATTGTATCGGGGCGTCTAGCCCCATTGGTTCACAGTGAACAAATTTTGCTCTCCATAACCCGAAACGTTATGTCTGGCCAAATTATCTATCGTTACTCCTGCTACTCCCACGGCATTCAGAAAAGCAGCATACTGCGCCCGAGTGACCTGATATTTGCCCATATAGAAATCTTTGGCCAGTGTTACAGAATGTACAGGCTTTTCATTGCTATTACCTGCATCATCTCCCATCAGGAAAGTACCAGCTTTAATGCGTACACGATGAATATATACGGGCAGTTTCTGTGTAAACGTTTCCGCCTTCCCACCTGTCATGGTAATATTATCGGTAAGCGCGGAACTCCTCAATAGCAGGTCGCCGTTAGCGATCTGGAAGATATTTGCATTCTCAGACAACGACTGCGCCGGAACAACAGCTCGGAAAGTAAAGCTGCTGCGGTAATTAGCGTCCGTCGGCTGCTCCACGCGGTACATCTTTATAGCCGTGGCGTTGTTATCGCTTCCGGCAAGCGTTACCCCGCTACCCGGCGTGGCATTATCGACCGCGCCGAGGTTAAGTCCGGCTTTGGCTTTTACGTCCCGCAGGGTTACGATAACCTCTTCGTTCGGGTCTATCGCCCCGAGTTGGCTGTCGAGTGATACTTGCACCATTGCCAACGGATGAGAGAACGAGAGGGAAACGGTTTCGCCCTTGCCGTAACCGGCGCTGCCGTTCGTTGCCTTTGCCGTCAGCAGGTCGCTGGCGGAGTAATCTGCCGCCGCTCGCTGGTCGGTCTTCACGCTGAAAGCGATCGCGGCGGGGTTGAGCGTGCCGTCGCCCTGATAGGGATAGTAGGCGTAGAAGTCGATCCGGCTGCCGTCCGCGGGCCAGTAGGCGGAACCGCTCCATGTGCCAGTGGCATTGTTGTAAGTCAGCTTTATGTTGTTGAGTACATTGCCCGAGGGCGTTTCCGACAAAGTTTCGCTCTTCCGGCAAGCGAATATCCCGATGGCGTCACCGTCGTCCCATGTGCTTTTAAACTGGCTGTCGGTGGTGACCCGTGTCTGTGGTAGGTTTGCTCCCGCCGTTGCCGCCGGAGTGGCGAAACCGATCTCGAAGCGGATGTCTCCGCCGGGTGATTCGTTGGTGCCGGGATAATCCCCGGTGTCGTTGTCCTTGCTGCACGCCGTGAGCAGCAAAGCCGGAACCGCTGCCGTGAGCAGCCATCGTGTGATTGAGTATCTGTTCTTCATATTCTGTGATTTTTAATTTGTTTCAATGATTAATCAGCGGTTACAGGACCACCCGTTACCTGCTTCCAGTCGGTTATCGTCGCGGAGAATCCTGCGCCCGTAGGCGTTTCCGCCACCGTTCCGCCCAGTGCAAGGGGCTTTGTCTTGTCAGTATTGAACGTGGCGAGCATCGTCGTGAGGTCGCTGGTGAGCGTCACGGGCTGCGGGCTGTTGCCGCTGAAACGGATTTGCGCCGTCAGCCGCTGCGCCGTACCTGCCACGCCCAGGAGGCGCATCGTTGCCGACCATTTACCGGCATCCGCCCCGGAGGTGATCTTCGTGAACGTCAGTGCCACATTCGACGGAGTGCCGTATGTGCCGTTATCCATGTCGAGCGTGGCGGCGGCTCCCGAAAAGTAACCTTCAACGCCTTCTATCCGGTCGGTTGTGCCGCCCGTCGGTTCGATGACAAGCGTAAGCTGCCTCACCTGCTGCTGCATGGCGGCGGTCAGTTCGTACTCGGTGTCCTTTTCGATTACCGCATCCATAGCGCACGTGAACAGCCAGCCGGGAGAGGCAGCCACGAACGCGCCCACGCCGTCCCAATTGCCGGAAGCAGCGGCAACGGTAGCGGTTGTGCCGCTTATCGAAACCTGCTCCGGCGTGTTATAGATATAGAAACGGTATGTGCCCGGTTCGAACAGGTGGTCTATGCGGTTTGTCGTGCCGTCGAGCGTGGTCGAGTAGTCGGCTGCCTGCACCGTGTAGGATGCAGGGATGTCAATGTCCGTGCCCCGCCGCGACCAGTCGGCGGTAAGGGTTACCGTGCCGTGGTCGGGATGCGGTGTGTTGTAGATCGGGTCTTTCACGTCGCAACTTACTGCCAGCAGTAGCGCGCACCCAAAGAATGGGATAATTGCTTTTGTTCTCATATCGATCGTTTTTTATTTGTTCTGTTTGGTTCCTACTATTGTCCACAAAAAGCTAATTCCGATCTGAGTGGGTCCCCAAAAGTTTTTGGCCTTATTTTTATCTTGAAAAACACGCACTCTGTCGATCATTCCATAACTATCATATTCCGAATGTGTATATCCCAGACCAATATTGAAATCGATCGAGAAATGATGGGAAAGGTGAAGTTGATAACCGACTGTAGCACCCCCACCCCACAGTTTGCCCTGATAGCCGGTGTCCTTCGAGAAGAGGCTTCCCACGGGATACTTATATATATTGTATTCCCCGTAGCTGCCCGATGCGCCCACATAAAATCGTTTATCACGTAGCAGATACCAACGCACTTCCGGGTTCAGGAACCAGACCTTCTGTATCTTATCGCTGTTGCTTCCCCACCAGCCAAAGCTACCGTCTAACTTGATACCCATGTCGCGGTTCACCCGCCACTCCACACCGAGTGTAGGCAGCAGTATGGCATCATACAACATGTTCGTCCGCACAGCGAAGTAGTAAGGTTTTGAAGGCAGTATTCCATCAGGGGTAACTGCGTTTGTCGGTGAGGAGACAATCGCATCCGGCACTCCCCGGGGGAGTTGCGCGAAAGAATTTCCGGTTGCGGCAATACCCCAGACAAGGAGAGCCAACAGAATTTTTTGTAAATGTTTCATAGGTTCATATATTAGTTGTGTGTTAAATAAAATAAGTTATATCAATTCGCGGCGTGTGTGTCATGGGGTCAGTCATGCGTTCACCGGTCTCTTTGTTCTCGATGGTAGCTCTCACGGCTTCCGACAATTCCGCTTTGAGCACCTTTTCCATCATTTCTTTTTCTACACGTATCCGTTCCAGTTCCTTTACCAGACTATCTTGCTCACGGATACTTTTCGCCATATAATAATTGCATTTCTTTTCTATCTTCCGGCAATGCAGGAAGACGGATGTCACAATTACCAGCGAGCAAAAGGCAATTCCTAGAGAGATAAAGTTGATGTAATCATTCATGGGGCTCTGCTTTTTTTCTTGTTGCAAATTAGGTTAAATGCGGTCGAAAAAGTATTGCATTTTGTCCCTACTTTGTGGCGTTTTGTCATTTTCTGCTGTTTTACGGGCTTTCGGACATAGAAAAGAAGACTGCCTGACAGACTTCCTTTTAACCAGTTACCCCCTGTTACAATCATCTGTAGCAGGGGGTAACTTCATTTTTTAGGGCTTATCGGACAATCTTTCCGGTTCCGGTATGCTATTTCTTATTTTTTGGGGGATGAATTAGCCATTTTCCGGTATTCTGCCGGACTGATACCGTATTGTTTTCGGAACAAGCGGTAGAAAGTGCTCGGTATATTGAACCCGCAACTGAAAGCTACCGCTTCAATCGTAAATTCGGGATGGCTGTCGAGCATCCTGCGTGCTTCTTCTATTTTCAGGAAGCGCGTATATTCCATCGGTGACTTTCCTGTGACGGCTTTGACCGCTTCGGTCAGCGTATTTCTGTTAGTGCCGAGGGCGGATATTATATCGTCCCGGTTCATATCGGCATTAGACAAGTTTTCACCCGAAAGTAGATACTCCTGCAACCGCATAACCAGACTCTTTTGTTCGCTGCTAGGGGAAAGCGTATCCGTAGCTTTGGCAGTTTCAACTGCGTTCGCCAGCCGGTCCTGTTCTTTTATTCGTTCGTATAATTTATGGTTTTTGAGAGCAATAATCCGATTGTAATAGAAAGTAGCCGTGAGGAGCAGTGCCAGTACCAGGCAAATGCCAAGGGTAAAAAGGAAGTAATGGAGATTGCGTTCTTTCTCGGCGATATGTTTCTCCACTTCATATTGGGTGCGCAGTTCATCGAACCGGGCGTTTATCTCTACATCTTTTATAGTATCATTGGCGGCAATGATTGTATCGAACAGCGTGAATGCCTCGTCGAAACGCCCCATCCGGGTAAGTATCTCCATCTTTATCTTCCGTACGGCATTGAGGTCAAATTCTGATTCCTGCACTTCGACCGCTGCGCTGTCTATAGCGGCAAGTGCCTTGCGGTAATCTCCGCGTGACTGTAAAATCAGCGCCTTTGCCCGTGCCAATTCATATCTTGAGATATTGTTATTGACAATACCTTCCAACTTGGCGAGGTATTCTCCAGCTTTGTCATAGTCTTTGGTATCTATATAGGTATTCATCAATGCCACATAAAGATTTCCCCACGCTTCAGGCTGGGTTCTTCCGGCTGCTTTCTCAAACCGGGCGATGGCTTTTTCATATTCGGGCACGAGTTGTAATAGTTTGTCATATTGCCCTTGTGCCCGAAGTGAGCTACACAGGAATGCGTAAGCTTGTGTCAGGATATTGTCGTATCCCGAAACTTCCCATAATAAGCGGATGCATTCTCTGAAACAATCTTCTTCCTCTTTCCATCTATCCTGAACATTATAGGTGATAGCAGTGGCATAAAGTGCTGTTGCCATTCCCGCCTTATCCTTCCGTGCTTTGGCACGGTCGAACATTAGTTTTGCTTCTTCCGCCGCTTTTTTATAATCTCCTTTCAAGTTATAGGCAGTGATAAGTTGCATGTGTATCTGGTAATAGAGTTTCCATTGTTCATGCAGGATATAGAAATCAAGATAACCGGGTGCTTTTTGAATGATCTTGTCGTATTCATTCCTATTTATATGAGAGATGATGGTGTTTCCATACACCATCCCTTGCATTTTTACGTTTCCCTGTCTGATGGCCTCGGCTTCCGTCTGCCCGAACAGGGTCAGCAGTGTATCCATTTTCCGGTCATCGGCTATTTCAGACATATATAAATAGTATAGTCTGTTGTACGACCTCAGTTTGTCAGTTCCGTCGGATTGTTCGATAGCCCGGCGCAAAGAGTCTTTTTGCTGTTGGATGGTGTTTTGGGCTGAAACAGGCAGGGTAAAACAGAATTGGATTCCCCATAAAATCGCTATCAGATAAGATTTATACTTCATTGTTGTTGTGTGTTTACGTAAATTCTTGGCCTATAGTGCTCAAAAGTACAAAAAAATAGTATTGGACTATACAGATATTCCTCTAATTATTCGTGCATATACAAATGATTATGTAATTTTGTGACTGGAAATATGATAAATATCCACTGAAAATACTCAAAAACGGGGTTTAAAAAAGAAAAAGTACATAAAAAAAGCAGCTACACTATTTGTAACTGCTTGAATTTCAGTGGAGCGGTAAGCGAGACTCGAACTCGTGACCCTTAGCTTGGGAAGCTAATGCTCTACCAACTGAGCTACTACCGCATTACATATATCTTTCACAAAATGCCTTATGGAATGATGATGCAAAGGTAAACATAATTTTTATATCTCAAATAAAATTCCTCAAATTCTAGTAGAAGAAAAACTATATTAAAATCATTCATGAATTTCTGTTAGAGGCGAAAAATGAACGAATATGAGAAATCGTATATTCGGTTGTCATACAATTTAGAATATACAGACGGAACCAAGATGATTCGATAAAATCAGCAGGATTTCCGGTTAGGTATATTGCGAAATTAGGTATATTGGGACTATTTTCTGTTAATATATATAGTTCTTGTCTGTTTATGTTGTCAATAAGATGGCTAGATATTAATTGGTCAATTCAAATTGAAAGGATGGAAGTTTGTAGATATTAGTGGCATCTAGAACAAATCGGCTGTTTCACCTCCCGTTTTCAAGTTTCTTTTAAGGGAATAAGACGTTCCTCACCGACCAACATCTTGTTGGTTTAAAACCAAGGAAGTGCTCCTTTAAAACGAAATAGCTTAAATTACGTCCTTTTTCTGTATAGCCAGATAGTATATATACAAAAGTATATTGAATTTCTGCATATTATTGCATTATTTTATGCATTATTCCTGTTGTTTGATGAAATATGTACGAATCTGTTTTTGAATAAATATTAAAAATAGAACATGCCCCAAGATATGTTCTCTATTTGCCGGAGTGAACAAACCCATCCTCTCATCTGTTAGAAAGTCTCAATTTTAGATTTAACCTAACCAGCATGAAAAAAAATAAGATACTTTTTGTATTATGGGCTTTGTGTTTCTCCGTCATTCAGACAAATGCACAGACACCATTAAGTTTCGAAGAATCGTTGCATCTGCTCAATCAGGGAAATCAGAGTTTGAAGATAGCTGATAAAGGCATAGAGATTGCCAAAGCAGAACGTGACAAACTTAATGCTTTCTGGTATCCCACTTTGCAATCTACAGGTGCATTTGTACACATGTCCGAGAAGATTGAAGTGAAGCAGCCTTTGTCTCAGTTTACTGATCCGGCGAAGGACTTCGTTCATTCTATTATTCCGGATGATCAGATGATTTCGGCTATCCTGGATAAAATAGGAGCTAATACGCTTGTTTTTCCATTAACTCCGAGAAACTTGACAACTGTTGATTTGTCAGCAGAATGGGTACTCTTTTCCGGAGGAAAAAGATTTCGGGCAACAAATATTGGTCGGACAATGGTAGACTTGGCACGGGAGAATCGTGCACAGACTGCTGCCAATCAGCAAAACTTGTTGGCAGAAAGCTATTATGGTCTGCGATTGGCGCAACAGGTAGTAGCTGTACGTGAGGAAACCTATAGAGGTTTGCAAAAACATTATGAAAACGCACTGAAACTGGAAGCTGCCGGAATGATAGACAAGGCAGGACGGTTGTTTGCCCAAGTAAATATGGATGAAGCAAAACGGTCATTGGAAGCTGCACGAAAAGAAGAAACAGTGGTGCAGAGTGCCCTTAAGGCCTTGTTAAATAAAAAAGATACGGATGAGAACATCGTTCCTACCTCTCCCCTTTTCATGAATGATTCGTTGCCACCAAAAATGCTTTTTGATATGTCGGTGAACAGTGGAAACTATATGCTCAATCAGTTACAGTTGCAAGAGCATATTGCCAAACAGGAAGTGCGAATTGCCCAAAGTGGATACTTGCCGAATATAGCCCTTTTTGGAAAACAAACCCTCTATTCGCATGGTATCCAAAGCAATTTGCTACCGCGTACGATGGTAGGAATCGGTTTTACATGGAATCTTTTTGACGGATTGGACCGGGAGAAGAAAATCCGGCAATCAAAGCTAACTCAACAAACGCTGACTTTGGGAAAAATGAAAGCGCGTGATGATCTGGCTGTCGGAGTGGATAAGCTCTATACACAATTGGAGAAAGCTCAGGATAATGTGAAAGCGCTGAATGCGACCATCGAACTGAGTGAAGAACTGGTACGTATCCGAAAGAAATCTTTTACAGAAGGAATGGCGACCTCCACTGAAGTTATTGATGCTGAAACGATGCTTGCCACTGTGAAGGTAGCTCGTCTGGCAGCCTATTATGAATATGATGTGGCATTGATGAATCTTCTTTCACTCTGTGGCACACCGGAACAATTTGTAAACTATCAACCTAAACCGTAACGAACAATGAAACCAACTAGTAGAACCCTCTCTTGGGCATTTGTCATTATTATGCTGGCAGTCGGTATTTTTACTGCTGCAGGAGTAATATTGATGCACAAACAACCGCTCGTCCTGCAAGGGCAGACAGAAGCGACAGAAATCCGTATTAGCGGGAAACTTCCCGGACGTATTGATACCTTTTTAGTGCAGGAAGGTGACTGGGTGCGTCAGGGAGATACTCTCGTAGTGATCAATAGCCCCGAAATACATGCCAAGTATCAGCAAGTGAATGCATTGGAACAGGTAGCCGTACAGCAGAATAAGAAAATAGATGCTGGTACCCGCCGCCAGATTGTAGCTACCGCACTGCAATTATGGAACAAAACTAAAAGCGACCTGGCACTTGCCCAAACCACTTATAACCGTATCCTTACCTTATATAAAGATAGTGTGGTCACTTCCCAACGGAAAGATGAAGTGGAAGCTATGTATAAAGCAGCCGTTGCAGCCGAACGTGCAGCTTATGAGCAATATCAGATGGCAGTTGACGGTGCACAAAAAGAAGATAAAGAATCAGCAGCCAGTATGGTGAATGCTGCGAGAAGTACGGTTGATGAAGTCTCGGCACTATTGGTCGATGCCCGGTTGACAGCACCGGAAAACGGTCAGATAGCTACCATCTTCCCCAAACGCGGAGAATTAGTTGCACCGGGAACACCGATTATGAATCTGGTTATTATGGATGATATTCATGTAGTACTCAATGTACGTGAAGACTTGATGCCACAGTTTAAGATGGACGGGATCTTTGTTGCAGATGTACCTGCAATCGGTAAAAAAGGTCTTGAGTTTAAAATCTATTATATCAGCCCATTAGGAAGCTTTGCTACCTGGAAATCAACAAAACAGACCGGAAGTTATGACTTACGCACCTTCGAGATTCACGCCCGTCCTACACAGAAAGTAGATGATTTGCGTCCCGGTATGTCTGTATTACTGACGCTAAATGAATGATAGAATGAGTTCATCACAAACATATTCTCCTTTTCATGCCGTGCTGCTCAGAGAGTGGCGGCGGATGACTTCACGACGGCTTTATTTCGGCGTGTGTATCATTTTGCCGTTATTTACCCTTTTTTTCATGGCAACCATCTTTGGTAACGGACAGATGGAAAATATTCCTGTCGGCATTGTCGATCAGGATAACACTGCTTCTTCGCGGGCAATCGTCCGAAACATATCTGCTGTGCCTACATTTAAAGTGACAAAGCACTTTGTAAATGAAGAAGCTGCCCGGAAGGCCGTGCAGAGAAAGGAAATTTATGGTTATCTCTCTATCCCTCCCAGATTCGAGCAGGATGCCATATCGGGAAAGAATGCGACTCTCTCCTATTATTATCATTATGCGTTGCTTTCGGTCGGTGGCGAATTGATGGCTGCTTTCGAAACCTCGCTGGCTCCTGTGTCGCTATCTCCCATTGTGATGAAAGCCGTTGCTCTTGGAGTGGACCAGAACCAGATTACTACATTCCTGTTGCCGGTACAAGCTAGCAACCACCCTATATATAATCCGAGTCTGGATTATTCGGTTTACCTAAGCCAGCCATTTTTTTTCGTTTTGTTCCAAATCTTGATTTTGCTGACTACTGTATATGCAGTGGGCATTGAAATTAAATTTCGTACAGCCGACGAATGGTTATCTGTCGCCAAAGGAAATATGGTGACAGCTGTTTTAGGGAAACTACTTCCTTATACGATTATTTATATCCTGATAGGGTGGCTGGCAAATTATGTCATGTTCGGTATTCTGCATATTCCGTTTCAAGGGAGTTGGGGATTGATGAGTATGCTGACAGCACTCTTTGTCGTGGCAACGCAGGCACTGGGATTATTCCTGTTTTCGCTATTTCCGGCTATCTCTCTGATCATAAGTATTGTTTCCATGGTCGGTTCGCTGGGAGCTACTTTATCCGGTGTTACTTTTCCGGTTCCTAATATGTATCCTTTGGTACGAGATGCTTCTTATCTTTTTCCTGTCCGGCATTTTACGGAAATAATACAAAACATACTCTACGGAGGTAGTGGTTTCATTCATCTTTGGCCATCGGCTGTGATACTATGTATCTTTCCGTTGCTGGCTTTTGCGCTACTTCCCCATTTGAAACGAGACATAGAAAGTCATAAATATGAAAAAATTAAGTAAGTTACAACAGTTATCCTTCATCATCCGGCGTGAATATCTGGCTATCAGTACCAGCTATGCTGTTTTATTGGTACTGATGGGGGGAATCTTCGTGTACGGATTACTATATAATTATATGTATGCTCCCAATATCGTGACAGATGTTCCGGTTGCTGTAGTCGATAATTCCCATAGTGAGTTGAGCCGTAATTTTATCCGCTGGCTGGATGCTACCCCGCAAACGGAGATTTATGCTCAGGCTATGGATTATCATGAAGCGAAAGAATGGATGAGAAAAGGGAAAGTACAAGGTATTTTGTATCTTCCGCATGATTTTGAGGAACGGGTTTTTCGTGGAGATGAAGCTGTTTTTTCTTTGTATGCCACGACCGATGCTTTCCTGTATTTTGAAGCCTTGCAGGGGGCTTCTTCGCGCGTAATGTTAGCTGTCAATGATAAATATCGTTCGGACGGAGCGGTTTTTCTACCTCCTCAGGGATTATTGGCGGTAGCTATGGCACAACCGGTGAATGTGGAAGGAACTGCACTCTATAATTATACGGAAGGATATGGGTCTTATCTGATTCCGGCTGTTATGGTAATTATCATTTTTCAGACATTGTTGATGGTTATTGGTATGGTGACCGGAGAAGAGTATATGACCAGAGGGATTCTTGCCTATACTCCTTTCGGAAAAAGTTGGGCAGTTGCGATACGTATTGTGGCAGGGAAAACGTTTGTGTATTGTAGTCTGTATGCTGTTTTTTCCTTTTTCCTGTTAGGGTTGCTTCCTCATTTCTTTAGCATTCCCAATATTGGAAACGGATTGTATATTGTATTGATGATGATCCCTTACTTGCTGGCGACTTCTTTTCTGGGGCTGGCAGCCTCCCGATATTTCACTGATTCGGAAGCACCATTGCTTATGATTGCCTTTTTCTCGGTAGGACTGATTTTTCTTTCCGGTGTTTCCTATCCGATGGAGCTGATGCCTTGGTACTGGAAAGCTGCCCATTATATTTTTCCGGCAGCACCTGCCACACTTGCCTTTGTGCAACTGAACTCAATGGGGGCAAATATGGCGGATATCCGACCTGAATACATTACTTTATGGATTCAGGTGATTGTTTATTTCCTGCTAAGCATCTGGGTTTATAAAAGGAAACTCGGTTGACAGCTATACTTTTAGTTGCAGATTCTAAACAATTATTTCTCAAAACTATAATATTTCAGCCAACAAATAATTAACTATGGAAATAAAGTGAATTTTGTTGAACATTTTACTTGATTATCTCGTCCTTTTTTATTTATTTTGTTAACTATTATTTGGAGGTGGTCTATAGCACTACTTTAAATACAAATATCTATATGAGGAATATTATATTATTTTTATTTTTACTGCCGTTGATGGCGTATGGACAGACATACAAATATATTGGAGTAGAGGATGGTTTGAGTAATCGGAGAATATGCAATATCCAGAAAGATCGTCAGGGATATATGTGGTTTCTCACTAGCGAAGGTATGGACCGATATAATGGTCATGATATAAGGCACTATAAATTAATTGAGGCAAACAGAGAATTAAATTCGGAGGTAAATCTCGGATGGTTGTATGCAGATAAAAAAGGTGGAATATGGGTAGTTGGGAAAAAAGGACGTATCTTCCGGTATGAAGAGAAATATGATCATTTCAAAATGGTTTATAAATTGCCGGAAGCCACAGACGTTATCAATTATGGCTATATGGATCATAACAGTACTATCTGGTTATGTAGTAAAGATTCTATTTTGTTGTATAATACGGAAACTACCCAAACGACACAGTTTCCCAATGTATTGGATGATGACATCACAGTAGTGGAACAAACAGATGATACTCATTTCTTTATAGCAACAGAAATGGGAGTCCGATACACCCAGCTTGATAAAGGAACTCTGCATATTATTCCTTTAGAAACACTTGATAATGTCTATACACAAATCAACGGGCTCTATTTCCACCGACAACTTCAAAGACTTTTTATTGGTACTTTTAGTGACGGTACCTTTGCTTATGATATGTCTACTCAAAAGATTATAAAATCAGATACAGCTTTGGGTGATGTGAGTATCACTCATATCCGACCGTTGAATCCAAAGGAATTATTGGTTGCGACAGAAGGAATGGGGGTACATAAAATTGATGTAAATACTTGTAAAACGTCTCCATATATTGTAGCCAACTACGAAAGCTATAATGAAATGAACGGAAATAACATCACGGATATTTATATTGATGAAGAAAAACGAATCTGGCTTGCTAATTATCCGGCAGGGGTTACGGTAGTCGATCCTCGTTATAAGAATTATCATTGGATAAAACATTCTATCGGTAATAAGCAGTCTATCGTCAACGATCAGGTGCATGCAGTCATTGAGGACAGTGAAGGTGATTTATGGTTTGGTACCAGTAATGGAATAAGTTTCTATAATTCCCGAACCGGTCAGTGGCATTCTTTTTTAAGTTCTTTCGACAAGCAGTTGAAAGATAAGAACCATATTTTCATTACTTTATGCGAAGTTTCTCCGGGCATTATCTGGGCAGGAGGCTTTACGTCCGGGATCTATAAGATTAACAAGAAGGCACTGTCTGTAGAGTACTTCTCTCCTTTTCTGTTAAGTTCTGCCAACATACGTCCGGACAAATACATCCGGGATATGATCAAAGATTCAAAAGGATATATATGGTCGGGAGGATATTATAATCTTAAATGTATCGATCCGATAAAGAATTCTGTTCGTCTGTATCCCGGAGTGAGCACTGTTACCGCTATTGAGGAAAAAGATACTCATTTTATTTGGGTAGGTACAGCTACGGGGCTTTTTCTGCTCGACCGGAATTCCGGTGAGTATGAGTATATATTAATGCCTGTGGAATCGACTTATATCAACACGCTTTATCAGGCGAATGACGGATTACTGTATATTGGAACAAACGGTTCGGGAGTACTTATATATAACCCGAAGAACAGAACTTTCGAACATTATTTTGCAGAAAATTCGGCACTTGTTTCAAATAGCATCTATACCATTCTGCCGGAAATGGACGGACAGATAATGATGAGTACGGAAAACGGAATCACCAGTTTTTCTGTGGAGAAGAGATCATTCCATAACTGGAGTCGGGAGCAGGGAATGATGTCTGCCTGTTTCAATGCAACTTCCGGTGTGTTGCGAAAAAACAAGAGTTTTGTTTTTGGAAGCGTTGATGGTGCTGTGGAATTTCCCGCAGGTATAAAGTTACCGGATTATGAGTATTCAAAAATGATATTCAGCGATTTTCATATTTCTTATCAGCCTATTTATCCCGGAGATAAAGATTCCCCTTTGGAAAAGGATATTGATAAGACAGACGTACTGACTTTAAAATATGGTCAGAATACTTTCTCATTTCGTGTTTCTTCCATCAATTATGATTTTCCTTCTCATTCCATATATTATTGGAGACTGGAGGGTTCTTCCTATAATGAATGGGTGCAGTTGAATGACAATAGTCTGATCCGTTTCACTAATTTGAGTCCCGGTAAATATAAACTTTATGTGCGCGCCATATCTAAAGAAGAGCCTAGTATTGTTTTCGAAGAACGCCAGCTTGAAGTGATAGTGGCGCATCCTTTGTGGTTGAGCGGATGGGCTATATTTGCTTATATACTTTTGATTGTGTTTATATTCAGTATTGCCTTCCGGGTAATGATTCTGAAAAAGCAGAAAAAGATATCAGATGAAAAGACGCATTTCTTTATAAATACTGCCCATGATATCCGTACTCCGCTTACTTTAATAAAGGCTCCTCTGGAAGAATTTGTTGAAGAAGAGACATTGACAGAGATCGGTTCACAGCGTATAAATACAGCCTTGAGAAATGTAAACGCTCTTTTACGGTTGAGTACTAATTTAATCAACTTCGAACGGGCGGATGTCTATTCTTCCGAGCTACATGTCTCTGAATATGAGCTTAATACGTATATGAATGAAATCTATAAAAGTTTTCGTTCGTATGCCAATATCAAGCATATTGATTTTACTTACAAGAGTGACTTTAATTATCTGAATGTATGGTTTGATAAAGATAAGATGGACTCCATCTTAAAGAATCTGATATCCAATGCGTTGAAATATACTCCTGAGAATGGAACGGTCAGTGTATATGTTTCTGAGACTAAAGATTCTTGGAAGCTGGAGGTCAGAGATACCGGCATCGGTATTCCGTCGAATGAACAGAGCAAATTATTCAAGATGCACTTCCGGGGTACGAATGCTATTAATGCAAAGATAACCGGTAGTGGAATCGGATTAAAGTTGGTGGGGAAATTAGTTCACCTCCATAGTGGCAAGATAAATATTGAGAGTGTCGAACAGCAGGGTACTACTATTACTGTTGTCTTCCCGAAGGGGAATAAACATTTCCATCATTCGAATCTGATAGAACCGGAGAAACCCCGCAGACAGGAAGCTGAATTGGATGCTCCGGTGATTTCCGAAACGCCTGTCATGGCAAACGACGAAGATCTGCAGCGTATTCTTATTGTCGAGGATAATGATGAATTACGTGCTTATCTGGTCAATTCACTATCGCCTATGTACAACGTACAGGCTTGCAGCAATGGTAAGGAAGCGTTGGTCATTGTAAAAGAATACCAGCCGGAGTTGATTCTTTCTGATATTATGATGCCGGAAATGCGGGGGGATGAATTGTGTACCACTATCAAGAATGATATTGAAACATCACATATTCCTGTTTTGTTACTCACAGCTTTGGGAGAAGAACAGAATGTTCTCGATGGTCTTCATATTGGTGCCGATGAATATATTGTAAAACCATTCAGTGTGAGAATCTTAAAAGCCAGTATTGCTAATTTATTGGCGAACCGGGCATTATTGCGTAGCAAATATGCTAATCTTGAAATTGATATAGAAGAAAAAACACCGTTGGCAAAATGTACAAATAGTCTCGACTGGCAATTTTTGTCGGATGTGAAGAAAAGCATCGAAGACAATATTGATAACCCCGCCTTTTCCGTTGATGTGCTTAAGGATTTGCACAATATGAGTCGTACCCGTTTCTATAACAAACTGAAAGCGCTAACAGGGCTTCCTCCTCAGGAGTTTATTAAGAATATCCGTTTGAAGCGTGCTACGCAGTTATTGAAAGAAGGCGTGCATAATATTACTGAAATCTCAGAAATGTGCGGTTTCTCAGAAAGTAAATATTTCCGGCAAGTATTCAAGAAAGAATATAAGATGAGTCCGAGCCAATATGCCAAGGTAAATGGTGTTTCTTCCAGTATCATTGAAGATGATGCATCTCAGGAAGATTCGGAATGTTAGCTGCATATCAAGCATTTAATGAACAGATAACCTCCGAATACTTGCAGGCACATTCCGGGAATTCCAATACGGAAATCCTGAATGGCACTGTAGAAGCTTCCTATATAGATCCATTCTCCCACTGTTCCTGTTATCTGATAAAAATTAAAAGTTCAAATTAATACCACCCATAAATGTTGTTTTGGGCATAGGATAACCTGCATTTATCTCGTAACGTTGCGCCAACAGATTTTCACCTTTCACGAAGATGTCGGCAAAACGACAGATTCGGTAACTTCCCCGCAGATTCCACAGAACAAAACTATCCTGTTGCTCAACACCTTTATTATTAATGATGACAGATGTATAAAGTCCCTTTATATATTGTATACTGGTTGATACGGTCCAATGTCCTTTGACATAATCTGCACCTGCATATAATTTATGTTCCGGAGCGGCAAGAACCGGATTTTCCATATGCAGCCAACTGTAGTTGGCATTCACGTTCCAGTGGGAGCTTAACCGATATCCGATGTTTGCTTCAACACCCCAATTCTCTATTTCTCCGGAATTGACATTTAGTGGAGGTGTCAGGCCATTGCTCATAATTACGTTATCACCATTGATATAGTACAGGTTCATTCCATAGAATAACGCTCCTTCCAATAATCGTTGAGAATAGGAAAGTTCATAGTTCACCAGTTTTTCCGGTTTCAGTTCCGGGTTTGCAGGAGCAAACATATACATTTCCCGGATAGTCGGATTGCGATATCCTTTGCTTACCATTGCTTTCAGTTCCGCATTCTCCGGAAGATGAAAGGCCAGCCCTCCTTGGGGTATCCATTCCGTACCTACATGTGAATGATGGTCTACACGAATGCCCGCATCCAGCGACAGCCAGCTATTTATATCCTGACGGAAGTCAACGTATCCCGCAAACTCGTCCATTTGCTTGTCTACGCCCGGTTTGCGTTCTCCGGTAGCAACTACCTTGTTCCATGATTCGCCACCGAAGTGCTGATAGTCAAAGCCTGCTGTCAGGCGATTGCCTGTGAAGAAAGTTGCACTCTGATACCAAGAGATGCCGAACATTTTATCTTTAGAATTGAAGTGCGATGCCTGTGGTTGTTCTCCTGTCTTATATCCATCGTTTATCTTATGTCGTCCCCAATTATAGAAAAAGCTTAAGGCACCTGCCGTTTTTTCGTAATTGTTCTCCAACGCAAATGAAGTCATACCACGAGTGATACGTGAGTCATTGTCGATAAGCGGAACTTGTACCGTCCCCGGATTGGAAGCATTGAAATGAGTTACATTCACATCCCCCCACAGTTTCCAGGAGTTGCTGAAGTCATGGCCTAACTTGGCATATCCTCCATATTGTTCGAACTCCATATCGGGACGATGACCGTCGGTACGGTTGTAAGAGCCGGTAACGATGCTGCTGAAGCGTTCTTTTTTTACTCGGTTGGAAAACTCTGTTTGTAACGTATTGTATGATTCATACCCAACTTGCATATTTGTGTTCACTCCCTCTTGCTGTTGTTTGCGAGTGACGATATTAATGACTCCGCCCATCGCATTCGAACCATAAAGTACCGAGGCAGGTCCTCGTAATATTTCCACCTTCTCTGTCATCATAGATTGATAGGCGTCCGCTATCGGATGTCCCATCAATCCCATATATTGAGGATGCCCGTCAATCAGGACCAATAAACCTGCCGTCGGGCTACCGCCGATACCACGCAGGCTCATACCACCTGCCGCACCTGTAGATACACCATATCCCATGATACCGCGGCTGGTAGTAAAGAATCCGGGGACTTGCTCTGTCAATAATGGCAAAAGTGAAGGTTCATATCTTTTCTCTATTTGTTGTCTGCCAACTACTGAAATGGTCATCGGAAGGTGACGTATATCTGTCTCATTACGTGTTCCGGTGACTACGACTTCATCAATGATATAGTTTCTTCTGAGTTGTGTAGTGTCTTTTCCGCTCTGAGCCATTCCGGAAGTAGATAGCAGGCTACTAAACAAAAACAGACATGTTGCAATTCTTTTCATATTCTATTCCATATTTTTATTTCTTCTGTTATTTCCTGCCACTTCTTATTCTTTTGAGAAAGTTATGAATCAAAGGTAATATAGCTTCTGCAGATTTTTCTTCACTGCACATTGTTTCTACCGGACACCAGCCTGTATGGTCCCGATTCCAGATAAAAGGTACTTCCTGTATGAAACTGACCTTTATATCTGAATCCTGAAACAGTTCCAAAGCCTTTGAACTGATTATATCTGTATGGAGTTCCTTTATGCCACCCAAAATCATCAGGGCGGCAGCTCCCTTTCCTACCACTTTATCAGCAATCAACGCTCCTTTCAGGAAATCCGGTTCCTGTGTCAGCAAATCATACAAATCAGCCACTCCACGTTGAGTAAAAGTGCGTATGATATCTCCGTTGGCAATCGCGCAGGAATATCCTCCCGAGTGTAATAAGTCTATTAATTCTTCTATCATAAAGTTCCTTGTTTCAGTTGTTCTACAAATTGATCTATCCGATGCAGTTCTTTGGGTATATCGATATTTTGCGGACAATGCGGTACACATTGATTGCATCCGATACAATGACTTGCCTGCCGGAGTTTAGGTACACTACGGTCATATCCGATGAGGAAGGCACGACGGGCTTTGACATAATTCTCATCCTGCCTGTTTTTAGGCACATTACCTTCGTTGACACAACGGTTATAATGTAACAGTGTTGCCGGGATATCCAGTCCATACGGGCATGGCATGCAATATTTGCAGTCATTACAGGGAATAGTGGGGTATTTCAGCATTAACTGCGCCGTATCTTCCAGAAAATCCATTTCTTCATCAGTAAGCGGTTCCAACGGAGAATAGGTACGGAGATTATCTTGCAGATGTTCCATATAAGTCATACCGCTTAATACAGTCAGTATATCGGGGAACGACCCGGCAAAACGAAAGGCCCATGAAGCTACGCTACTTTCAGGTCTCCGTTGTTTGAGTCGTGCTACCAGGTTGTCATTCAACTTAGATAAGCGGCCTCCCAAAAGCGGCTCCATGATAATAGACGGGATACCTCTTTTGTGTAACTCTCCGTACAGATATTCGGCATCGGTATTTCGGGCATTTGTTTCTTTCGCATGCTTCCAGTCTACATAATTAAGCTGTATCTGCACAAAGTCCCATTTTATTTCATCATGCCGGGAAAGCAGATAATCATATACTTCAATATCACCATGATAGGAGAAGCCAAGATTCCGGATACGACCAGCCTCTCGCTCTTTGATCAGAAAGTCAAGCATTCCGTTGTCCAGATACCGCCCTTTGAGAGCATCCATTCCACCCATGCCGATGCCGTGAAGCAGCATATAGTCAATGTAGTCAACCTGAAGGTCTGCAAATGATTTATGATACATTTTAAGTGAAGCTTCGCGCGACCATGTATCCGGAGAGAAATTGGACAGTTTGGTAGCTATGAAGTATTTGTCGCGTGGGTGACGGCTTAATGCAATGCCCGTTGATTTCTCCGAAAAACCTTGCACATATGCCGGAGATGTATCGAAGTAATTTACTCCGTGAGCGATAGCATAATCTATCAGTCCGTTCACGGCATCCTGGCCGATGATTTCACCATTACCATCGGGAGACGGTTTGAGTGGCCATCGCATACAGCCGTATCCTAAAAGTGAAACACGGTCGCCTGTAGTTGGAGAGGTGCGATATGTCATTTTATCGGTGGGTACCTCTCCTTCCGCTGTAACACTACTTGAAGAAGACGTTTTTCGGGGAGAACATCCGTATAATATGGCTGTTGATGTAGCCGCGCTGATACCCACGATTTTTATGAAATCTCTTCTGTTTATGTCTTTTTTATTTTTTTCTTCCATAATCTTGTTCTGATTTAGATTATACAATTCTGTGCATCTGGTGCCCGGTCACATAAATGGCGCTAAAAGGCCGGGACGGACAAAGATTCTCACAAGCTCCGCAACCGATACACCGTTCGACGTTTACTACCGGAATTTTCAATGAATCCTCATTATCAGGATCGGAAGCTACCATTTGGATAGCACCAACCGGACAATGACGGGCACAGTTGCCGCACTCCATTCCGTCTGTCAGCGGTATACAGTTTTCTTTAATCCATACTGCATGTCCGATCTGAATAGCGGATTTTTCAGCGAGGCTGGTCAGATGGATAGCATCCGTAGGACATACTTCCGCACATTTTGCACATTCCGGACGGCAATAACCACGTTCGTAGGACATTTCCGGCTGCATTAAAGTAGCCAGATTACCGGAGGGCCGTAATACCTGATTGGGGCAGACGGAAACACATAACTGACATGCAGTACAATGCTGGGTAAAATTGCGTGCATTCAATGAACCTGGAGGATAAATCGGGTTTTCCCGATTGGGAATCTTCTTGTCCTCGATGGCTGCCAGACCTCCGTCTACTTTCTTTTCCTGTGCTTTCAGTACGGCAGTAGTCGCAACGACAGCAGATGCGGAAAGGAAACTACGGCGGGCATTGTTCACTTGTTCTGCGGTGACTGATTTAACCTGAACTGTTTCTGTTGCAGCCGATTCTTTTTTCGGAATTCGTCTTGTGTATCTGATAGCCCCTTGTTTGCATTTCTCTAAACAATCCATGCAAGCTACACAACGGCTATAATCAATTTCGTGAGCTTTTGTATTGATGCAGGATGCTTTACAATTACGTGCACACAGCCCGCAGCCGTTACATTTAGATGTATCAATTACGGGTTTGAAGATTGAATATCGTGAGATAAATCCCAATATTGTGCCGACAGGACAAACCGTATTACAATAAGTACGTCCGTTCCGCCATGCCAGAATAAAAAGAACGACGAGAGTAATGATGGCAATGATCAGTGTTGAAAGACTTTTCATCCACACATCCACTTCGTAGAAAGCATAACTTTCTGCCCGTTCGGCAAAATATGCCATAAGATTATTACCCCATTGCCAGAATGGTGCCAACAGGCTGGAAGCCATACGACCATAAGCACTATAAGGAGCCAATAGGACTACAAAAGTGTTCTATCCGGCAACTAAGGCAATGAAAAACACGGTCAGCACTCCATATCGAAGCCATCTTAAAGCCGGAGAATAACGAAAACGATTCTTTTTCCGTTTGCCGGAAATCCACGAAACCGCATCTTGAAATACTCCTAACGGGCAAATGACCGAGCAGTAAATACGTCCGAACAATAACGTAAGTACAATAAGGAATAGTACAACACCTATATTCAAGGCTAATACTGCCGGCAGAAACTGAATTTTCGCCAGCCATCCGAACCATGTGTGAAGTGTTCCCGTAAAATCAAGGAACAGTAAGGTAATAAGTGCAAAACACACGATTGCGGCTGTAAGTCTGATAGTACGCAGCATAAATTTATTAAATTATCAATTTATAGTAGTTATATCCCAATATTATTTTCAATATCCGAATCGAATTTTAGTCTTTTTATCGATGCAAATTTAAGCAGAGTGATTTGTTATCACACTATATAAATTACAGAAAGTTATACCAATATTACAGATTATGAAATTTTCAGAATCAGATAATTGCAGTTCTGACTGATATTTCTATTCTAATTTGACTATTTCTCCTATTTCCGGAATCAGTACATTCAGTGAATCATGGTTTCGCATATTCTCTGCGTTTTGCAAAGGTTCATCCCAAGGATGTCTGGCTAATGCGTATTTAGAATGATGTACCGTAAGGATCTTCTTCGCATTTAGGTCTTTAGCTGCTTGTGACATTTGTTCCGGCATCATATGGATTAATTTCCATTCTTCATTATATTGGCCGTTTTCAAGAATTGCAAGATCGATGTTGGGGAAGCGTTCACCTATTTCCGCATAATGAGTATCATATCCTCCATCTCCACCGATATAAATATTCTGTGAAGGAGCCTGCAGTAAAAAAGAAGCCCATAACGACTGATTGGAAGAAAGACCGCGCCCGGAAAAGTGACGGGCGGGCAAACAGTAGACCTTGAAACCAGTTTCGAGACTTGAATCTTCGTTCCAATCAAGTTCCACAATCTGTTTTTTGTCGAATCCCCAATATTCAAAATGTTCGCCTACACCTAAAGGGCAAATGACAGTTCCGATTCTGTCTCTCAGTTTTTTTACAGTGTTATAATCCAGATGATCCCAATGGTCATGGCTAATGATCAGATAATCAATATCCGGCATGTCTTCCGGTTTGTAAATGTCGGTGCCTTTAAAAGGTTTGTTGACGAAAGAAACAGGGGAAGCCATGCAAAATACCGGATCTACTAGTATTCGTTTTCCTCCTGTCTGAATCAGGTAAGATGAATGCCCGAACCATACCAGCATTTCTTTGTCCCGTCCGACTTGTCGGAGGTCTGTTTTTATTGCATTTACAGGTTGGTCGGAGCGCAGACCTTCTATCTTTCGGAAAAGAAATTCTAAAATACCTGCAAACCGCCCTCTGTCCGAGGTCATTAAAGTTGTTTCATGAAGGTTCTGGAACTCTCCGTTTCTATAGTTGGGAGATTGTTTTATTCTTTCCAGACGTTCGCCGCGGGGAGTTCTGCCAAAACTGGGCTGGTTGATAAAGACAAAGATTGTCACTACCAGCAATAGTGCTATACCTAATATACTTCCTATGATCATACGGATTCTAAATTTCTTGATGATACGCATATAATGAATGACTAATTTTATTTACGTAGCAAATATACAGGTATTTAGACGAGATGATGGTATATTACAGATTGTTATACCACAATTACTGAAAAAGGTTGAAGGATAAGCCTTCAACTGAATCCAGAGATAAGATATCCTATTGCCTAGAAATAAATCTTATAGCTTATATTAGGTATCATGCCGAGTCCGTCCTTCTTTTCTATTTCATTGGTTTTCTCATTATATTGGTAGAAGTGCATTCCGGTACGCATACCTACATTTAAGACTTTTACAGAGAATTCATGGGATACTACCTTTTTATTTATTCTGAAACTAAAGGAAACATCTCCATTAATAGACGGACTGAATCTTTCGCTGTATGCTTGAGTTTCATCAAAAACAATGTCGTGTTCGGCCTGACTTCTTTCTTTATTTACAGGCGTATATCGTCCTCCGCCTTGAAAATATAATCGTCCGTTAAGGCTTAATACATTTTGTTTAAGTTTGCCGACCATCCATTCTTTACCGGCAAGTAAATTCAGCAAATAACCTTTATCCAGCCTTGTATTTCGCCAAACGTTATCTCCTCCCCTATATTTCGATTTAAATAAAGAACCTGTAATCATATAGTAGAATCCATTCTTCATATACTGTTCCAGTGTTATGTCTATTCCGTAATTTCTGCCTTTCCCGGTGTTTACCAATATCCTGTCTAAGTAAAATTCCTCATAGTTAATGACTGAGAAAGAGGATTTTTCCTCTACCGGCACGTGAAATAGATACTGGAAATAAGGTTCTACCTTCAAATGCAGGTTTTGATTTATGTTCCAGTCATAAGTAAGTCCGAAATGATGTGCTCTGGAGAGATCCAGATATCGGTTTGACAGCTTCTTACCATTGACAACCTTTTCCACGTAATAATAATCCAGCTTTTCCCTACGGCTATGCAGACCATAAGCTAATGCTAAAGATTGTTTCGGATTTATTTTCCACTTCAAAGCCACCCGTGGTTCTATTGAAAAGTTATTGTTTAAAGTAAAATACTGAGCTGTAACTCCTAAGCTGGTTGTCAGATTATTATTCAAGTTGATAACCGAACTGCTATATGCCGAGATGGCGGTACTTTTTCCATTACCTTTTGAAATTTGTTCCATAGGTCTGTTCAAACCAAAATAACGACTGACCTGATAATCGAGATCATAGTTAAGCTGCGTGATGGTAACTCCTGTTCTATTGATATGCCTCGGACTGAATTTCATATTCAGATATGAATTAAAAATAAGATCCCACCTGCTGTTTCGGATATCTGCCACCGGAACTTGCTTGTCATCCGTTTGTTGATCGACCACTGTGTGATCTCTGGAATAGGTGGCAGATAAAGAAGAACGAATATACGTGTCTTCATTAACAGAATATTTGTGTACCAGTCCCCCCGACATTTTTTCAAGTTCATCTTTTCCCGACTGTCGGTCTGCCATCGTTTCCCATTCCGAGCGATCTTGTGGCTTCTCTTTATTTCTATCAATCAAGCCTAATCCCCAGATAGAAAAGGTACCGGCCCGGGAAGTAGGAAAATTCAGTTTAAAGGCTAAATCCTGATATTTGAGATTCAAGTCATCGGCGGAAGCCAGCGATGTAGTCGAGAACCGGTAATTGACAAGGTAAGAACTACCTCTCTTTTTATTGATAGGCCCCTCTGAGGCTAAATCAATTCCCATCAGCCCGACTTGAAAAGCGTGTTCATACTTCTGATTATTTCCATTGCGCAGGTGCATATCGAAAACGCCGGATAGCGCATTGTTGTACTCGGCAGGGAAAGCTCCGTTGTAAAAGTCGGAGTTTCCAATCATTTGTGTGCTCAAAGCTGATAAGAACCCTCCTCCCAAACCTGCTAAATCGGCAAAATGTGTAGGATTAGGAATCTCAATGCCCTCCAGCCTCCATTGTGTGAATTGCGGGGAGTTTCCTCTGATGGCAATTGCATTGGTACCGATGTCTCCTGCTACTCCTGCAAAAGCTGCACTGAGTCGTGCCGGATCGTCAAATCCATTAGCAAATCGTCCCGCCTCTTCCATACTGATCATGCGTCCGCCTGTGATAGCTATCGGATTGATCGTCCGGTCTTTCTTTATTTCCGGTTTTACGAGGACTTCTGCCAGATATTGAATATTCTCGTCAATGGGAATTTCTACATACACTTCTTTGGACGAGCTCACCGATACCTCGCTGATAATACGGGTATTGTAGCCAGTAAAAGATGCCAGTATATTATAACGTCCTACCGGAACATCACGAATTCGGAAGTATCCCAGACTATCGGTAGAACTACCGTAGGAAGGATCTTCCTCTATGCAGACAGAAGCGTATTCTATTGGAGTGTTGGTTTTGGAATCCACAACGATTCCTCTTATGGTTTGCGTTAGTTTTTGTGTCTTTTCATTGGTCATTTTAGGTTTCTTTTCCGATAAGGAGATAATGATATGATATCCTTTGATCTTATATGTATATCCGGTCCCTTTCAATACTTGCTTCATTGCTTTATCAATGCTTGCGGATTTTAACGACAGAGATTGTTTTCTGCTCAGGTCCAGATCGGATTGTTCATAAGCAATGCTGTATCCGGTCTGTAATTCTATTTGTTCGAAAGCTTCCTTTAGGGATATGTTTTTATTTTGGATTGTGATTTTCTTTTCTGCATTTTGCGGAATAGCCGTTAACGACAGAAAAGAAAAAAACAAAAGAATGATCATCTTATCTAGCTTTTTATTAGCATTTATTCGATCCATTATTATATATTTGTATGTTGATACTTCATTTTACTTCGCTGTTTAATGAGGATAGACATTTCAGAACTGGGTAGAGGGTCTCAAGCTGCTTCCCAGTTCTTTTTCTTCATAGGCTGTTTTTTTATTGTTGGGTTAATACTATTTTATTTCCATTCTGCTGATAAGTAAATCCAATGATGTCTGCTAATAGATTCAGCATTTCATCCTTACTTTCACCTTTCAGAAATTTGACGGTATATCGTTTGGATGCGGGAATATGCATCGAATGGCTCTCAATTGCAATATCATAGCGTCTTTCCAAGGTGCTGAATATTTCTTGGGCTGTAGCATTGATAAATATGAGTTTTCCTGTCATCCAGCTGTTTGTTTCACTCGTGTTTACTTCTGTAATCCGGATGTCTGAAGTCTCTTTATCGTATGTCAGTTGTTCATTCGGCTGAAGTATATGCGGATGCCGGGATGGAGCATTGACTTCTACCTTGCCGCTTGTCAGGGTGGTCGTGACTTTTGCCTCATTGGAGTAGGCTTTTACATTGAATTTTGTACCGAGAACTTTAACTGAAAGCTGCGAAGTTTCTACTACGAAAGGCTTGGTAGTATCTTTCTTTACTGTAAAGTAGGCTTCACCGTCGAGAGTTACAAGTCGTTTGTCGTTTGCAAAAACTTCCGGAAAAGTAACTGTACTTCCTGCGTTGAGCCATATTTCGGAACTGTCCGGCAGAACCACCCGCTTTTGTTCTCCATATGCGGTGGATATCTCCATCATTTCATTCTTAAAAGGCATGTAATAGAGTATCCCCCCCGCAAGCATCAGAGCGGGAATGATAAGCGCGGCAATACGGGTGAATTTTTGATATGAAACAATGTTCTCAAGATGTTCCTTATTATATCCGGTTCTTAGATTTACCCGTTCCAATGCGGAATAGGTGCCCGGATCGGATTTTACATCCAGTTCATTCCAATACTCCAGTGAGGCTTTTTCTTTTGCCTCTATGTCTTTATCTTCAATAATCCACTTCTGTACTTTTTCCTCTGTCTCGGGAGAAAAACGGGCGGAAAGAAACTTTCTGATAATTCTGTTGATATTACTTTTTTCCATTTAGCTGTACTTTACTATATATACAGCCTGACAGTAAAAAGCTCAATAAGAAAATTGATATTTTTTCCGAAAAGTGATAATAATGTGGTCTCAGAATTATAACAAAGACATCAGGAAACATGAAATCACTTTCCGTATCTCCTTCAAAGCCAGACTTAGCTGGCTTTCAACATTTCTTTTGGTCGTATCCAGACGTTCTGCTATTTCAGCATTGCTCAATCCTTCGTTATGGCTCAATGTATAAATCATTCTCCGCTGTTCCGGCATCTTTTCAACTAGCTCATCTATCAGGAGGCCGAGTTCTTTTGCAATAAAGTCTTCTTCCGAAGTGGAACTATATTCTATTTCCTGATTATTATTCAGATAAGTATCATGTACGTATTTATGCTTCAAATAGTTTATCGCTGCATTTCTTGCAATGGTATGCAGATAAGCGTTAAAAGATCTGGAAGCATCGATAGAGCTATGGTTGATCCAAAGATTGACAAACAAGTCTTCCGTTAATTCTTCTGCATCCGATTCTGATTTTATATATCCGTCGATGAAAGCTTTGGTTTTGTTGTAATAGGCTATAAAAACGGTCTCGAAAGCCTTATGATTACCATTCTGAAAGGCTTCCAGTGTCTTTATGTCAATACTATTATTCATATTATCCAAGCTTTCGTATTTTGTGAGGACAAAAGAAGTAATTATTTATTTTGTAAAGATACTCTTTTTGAATTATTAAGATGTATCCAAACGAATTATTCTTTTTTCAACCTTTCTTTATGAACCTTTTTCTTCTGCCTCCAATCTTACGGTTGCCGAGCTTATGCCACGGGTAGCGATCAAGCTTAGAAATATGCTTGATCAGCTACCTCTGTTGAAAGACTGATGATCATTGACTCAGTTTGGAATGATCTTGCTTAGGATGGTAAATAATGCCAAAGCCATTCAGAAGATATCCGATTAAGCATATGACGGGTGCAACGCGTATACGCAGGTCGCTAAAGATATCAGGATTGTATGCGGCAAGGGTACTCCCTTTGCCGCTCATTAATATATATCCTATAATAACCAGTATCGAACCTATGGATAAAATAACATAGTTTCTTTTGCCAAATACTGTTTTCATTTCTTTTTGTCTCATTATTTTCGGTTCCATGTTTTTAATTTCTATTATTTATTATTTGAGTGAATAGTGCATACTTTTCTTCAAATCGCCGGTTGCTTGCTTCATAAGATTCTTTATCTATCTCTTTCATACGTTCGTTGTACGCATTCCATTGCCAGAATTTGTATAAACAGTCATTCTGCATCATTCCTGTTCGGCCATTTCCCAATGAAAATGCCCAGTTTATATAATCTTCCGATTCGGCTATCAGATGATTGAATAAGGTGACGGCTTTTGTCTTTTCTCCTAGTGCGGCATAAGCGGTTGCTATATCAAATGAACCGCTTTCGTATATCTCGGGGACATTATAAGCCGGAACAGCCTGCTCTGCATAAGTGAGAACCTTTCGGGCACGTACATGGTCACCCTGCTTTATCAGTTCTTTGGCTAGCTGGGCAAACAGACGGCGATGGTAATAGCAGGTACGCAAAGTTGTTTCATCCAGATAAAGCCCGGGAGTATCCAGTCCGCCATATTTATATCTATTCATGACATTGTCGTAGAGCTTCTCTATATCTACTGCATATCCGTTGTCTCCTTCCGCATCTCCCCATACACGATAATTGAAAGGAGTGAAACGAAATGCCAGTCCTTCCTGAACAAAGTAATCATTAAATTTCAATTTACTGACCTCGCCTACGGAAATGGCAATATACAGCGGACGCTCCCAATTACAGTTGGCAAGTATCTCCAGCAAGAGCAAATCCATTTTAGTCAGCACACGTATGTCTTTTAAGGAGATATAGATTTTATCCGGTATCGCGTTTCTTAACTCCTCTCCTTTCAGATGGCGGATAGACTTTGGAAGCATGACTCCCGAACGAAGCACTGCTTCTTTATCAATATCGATACTTATGGTATCGGTGGGAATCACGTGGAAATCTTGTTTTTCCGAGAGTGCCCAATGTTTCAAAATGTTTTTTGCTTCAAACGGATCGTTCCCAAAGCTATCCCGTGCTTCTTCCGGATGTTTCTGATACAATTCCTCTATTTGCTTTTTAAGTTCCGGGCGGACAGATACGTACTCGTTCTTACCTTCCTGATATTGATCCTTTTTCCAGCTTATCGGTAGTCCGGGAGCATCATAGAGAGGGCACTGCTGCTGATAGATATACCAGTCTGTTTGCGCATAACTCAAGTTGCAGATACGTGCATCTCTGCGTATTCCCTCCGTGTCTTGATTATACCATAAAGGGAAAGTATCGTTGTCACCGTTGCAGAATATAATCGGATGGCCTTTATCGGGAAGCGTCATCAGATAATTGGCTCCAAAGTCACGACAAGTATATCGGTTGCTTCGGTCATGGTCGTCCCAAGTCTGGCTAGCCATCTGCACAGGAATCAGCAGGCAAAGCAACATGGATACACTGATGGGAAGCACTGAATTTTTCTTTTTGCGAAGCGTATCACACAGTCCGGCAGCTCCCATCCCTATCCATATAGCAAAGGCATAAAACGAACCGGCATACGCATAATCCCGTTCACGTGGCTGACCGGGAGTCTGGTTCAGATAGAGCACAATGGCAAGTCCCGTCATAAAGAAGAGGAAAAACACGATGCTAAACTGCTGTTTGCCTCTCTTTCCGCGTACTAATTGCCAGTATATGCCGATTAAGCCCAGAATCAGTGGCAAACCATAAAATACATTATGACCTTTATTCTGGCGCAGAGATTCAGGGAGGAGTTTCTGATCGCCAAGTCTTACATTATCGAGCCAGGAGATTCCTGTGATCCAGTTTCCATATTCCGGTCCGCCATGTCCCTGCATATCATTTTGCCGTCCGACAAAGTTCCATAAGAAATAGCGCCAATACATATAGTTAAGCTGATAGGTAATGAAATAAGTCAGGTTCTCTTTCTGTGTCGGAACTTTATCGGTTCCTCCCGACCAGCTTTGGTAGGACGAAGCCAGCCGGTCATTCCACATTCTGGGGAACAGCATATTTTGCGTATAACATATATCTTCTTTATGCCGTATGATTTTATACTTCCCTTCTTCCTTATCCTGACGATACACAGCACCCCCTTTTTTCGTTTTTACTTTATAATAGTCACCCTCGGGCACATACTCCGGTTCGGAGGAGTATGTTCTCCCGTAAAGTAAAGGTGCGCTTTCATACTGCTCGCGGTTCAGATAACTCTTTAACGTGAAGATATTATCCGGAGCATTTTCATTCAGAGGAGTATTGGCACTGGCGCGGATCAATATTACTGCATATGTAGTGTAGCCCATTGTTAATGCAAGCATGCACCATAAAGTAGTATGTATTATACGTTTCCTGAAACGATAAATAGCTACAATCAGCAAGAAAACCACCAAAGCCAGAAAGATAATCAGCCCGGACTGGAAAGGAAAGCCCAGCACATTGACAAGAAGCAGTTCGAACCACCCTCCCATATCAGCCACACCGGGAATGTAGACGAATAGAATCAGTACAATAAGTAACCCGGACAAAGTAATTGCACCTATCACTCCTTTGAGTGATATCGTTTGATACTTCTGATAATAGAAGACCAGTACGATGGCCGGAATACAAAGCAAATTAAGCAAATGTACTCCGATAGACAATCCGATAATATAGGCTATCAGGATAATCCACCGGTCTCCACAGACAGAATCCGATTCGTCTTGCCATCGGAGAATCATCCAGAATACCAAAGCTGTGAGAAATGAAGAAAAGGCATATACCTCCCCTTCTACTGCACTGAACCAAAATGTGTCACTGAATGTATAGGCCAAAGCTCCGACAAGTCCTGACCCCAAAATGATAATAACATCTGTTATAGACAACTCACCTTTTTCTTCTTTTAAGAGGTATCTGACCAGACGGGTAATACTCCAGAAAAGAAAAAGGATGCAGCCTGCACTGAGCAATGCGTTCAGAAAGTTGACCATGCGTGATACCTGAGTAGCATCGGAAGCGAATTGAGTGAACAGGTTTCCCACTAACATGTAAAAAGGTGCGCCGGGCGGATGTCCCACCTGTAACTTCTCTGCGCACGAAATAAACTCGGGGCAATCCCAAAAACTGGCAGTCGGTTCGATGGTCATTCCGTAAACAAAAGCTGCTATCAGAAAAACCATCCAACCACTGAAATCATTCCATCTTTTAAATAATAAGTAATTCATTGTTCTGTAACTTTTTGTTTGCAAAGTTATAGAACAAGAGGTTTATTTTGGTGTTTTTAACCGGACGGATACGGACGATAGATATCTTTAATTATTTGATATACAGTAATGTTTTTAAGATATCTCCGGACAAATACGGACTACAATGATTTTACGAAATCTTCTAACGATTCTTTCGTGCTTACAAGCATTAGTTTCTCTGTTTTTATCCTCGATATTCTTCTAGTAAGAGTTTCCACCGTCAACTTCATGATATCTGCAAAGCAGGCAGGTTGAATGCCCTCACGCAGAAATGCACATACTCTCAAATCTTCTTCCGTCAGTCTGGGATTTATTTCCTTCAGTTTGGATACAAGTCCATATACTCCTTCTTGAAGCCGTAATAATTCACCCCATTCTTTTTCTGAGAATGAAAGGGCTTTAGAAGATAAAACGGACCGTTCTTTCAACTGCCGGACTTTTGATACAATAGGAGAACTTTCGTATATGTGTTGTTGGAGTGACTGATATTTTTCTTCCAGATAGTTACATTGCAGTGCTAACTTATCCGATTCCACATCTTTGCGCAGCATTTCATCTTTGAATGAATTTAATTGCGCGTAGACATTCTTGTTTTTTCTCCACAATAGTCCGAGCAACAAAGACATAACACCGAAGACTCCTAATGCAGACGAAAGGATGGTTCTTGAATTACCGCTGGTATCGTTGAGCATTAATTGACTGGCATAGGCTTTTCTTTCCATTTCCAGTGCTTCGTCGAAGTTGCCGTATTTCTGATAATACAGGCTGCAACGTCTGCATATCTTAGCCATATAATCATACTTCTCTGTGAGAGCAGCCAACTTGATCGCTTCCTTAAAATGAATTTCTGCTTCCTTTTTCCTTTCCAGGTCACTTTCTACACAAGCCAGATAATAGTATGCTTTTGATTGCTGATATTCATCTCCGTTCTGCACGAAATAAGAAACGGCCTGACGGATTTGCTCATCCGAAGAATGAGGAATATTCTTGTCTTCATTGAATTGGGTACATAACAGATTGTACTCTGCCAGTTGAGCCTCGTTCATTTGATTCGCCCGAATATTCTCGAGAATGAAGGAAGCGGTGTCCGGGTCTTGTTCTATCAGTTGGGCGGCTTTATCCAATCCTTGATTCACATTGGTTCCTTCTGGATGACATGCGGCCAAAGAGAGTGCAATTACATATAATAAAATTCGAAGATTATTCATAACTCTATTTTTATTTTTGCATACAAATGGTTGGAGTTGCAAATATAAAAAATAAATTGGTATTTGTACTTCCATAAGTCCAACAAAAATGGTGTCACTATCCCACTCTCATAGTGTCACTATCCTATGAGTATAGTGACACCATCACGACGGGATAGTGTCACCATCATATTTCATTAGTCCAATCAACCTGTTCTCATGCTTTTTTTGACAAAGATCAAGGAAGTGACCAGCTGTTTATTAAGAAGATAAGCTGTATCTTTGTAGCAAATTAAAATTGTATATCATGATTAAGAACATTGTATTTGATTTTGGTGGAGTAATTGTAGACATTGATCGCGATAAAGCAGTTCAGGCATTTATCAAGATAGGATTGGCGGATGCCGATACCCGTTTAGACAAATATCACCAGACTGGAATATTTCAGGAATTGGAAGAAGGAAAGTTGAGTGCCGATGAATTTCGTAGACAGCTTGGAGACCTATGCGGACGCGAACTGACTATGGAAGAAACCAAGCAGGCATGGCTAGGCTTCTTCAAGGAAGTGGATTTGCGTAAACTTGATTATATATTGGAACTTCGGAAGTCCTATCATGTATATCTTCTTAGTAATACGAATCCTTTCGTTATGTCATGGGCCTGTAGTCCTGAATTTTCGTCAAGGAGAAAACCTTTGAATGATTATTGCGACAAATTATATTTATCTTACCAATTAGGACACACTAAACCGGCACCGGAGATATTCGACTTAATGATTAAAGACTGTAATATTATTCCTTCCGAAACCATGTTTGTCGATGATGGAAGTTCAAATATCCATATAGGTAAAGAACTCGGATTTGAAACTTTTCAACCGGAGAATGGGGCTGACTGGCGGGAAGAGTTGACTACAATATTGAAGAAATAGATATTTATTTAAGACTATAACCACTTTATTCGAAAATCAGCTAACGATAAAGTGGTTATAGTTGTTTGATCTTATTGTACTTTGCTTATTATTAATGATGGATTGCTATGCAGAAAATAGTTCGTTCCACCTAGGTCTCCCTTTAGTTCTACCTAGGTGGAACGAATCGGATATCATAGTAAGATTATCTTTTATTTGAATCTTTTTAGCTCTTTCTTCTCAAAAGTCCATTCAGGTGTGTAAAGGTAACCGCTATCCGTTTCAGTCAATTCATACCATGGAGACAGGTTGTGGTTTGCCGGGTTAACCAAAATGTGAATCTGTTGGGCAGGCATATAACTTTGAGCCAATAAAAAAACTTTCTTTTTTGTTTTCGGATGGATTGCCACATCTACAACGATTACGGCATGTCCCGGTGAGCCTCCTTTAATAAATACATCTCCCGGTTGCAATGACATATATGGAATGGTCAGCAATTCCTTGGAAAGAGAAGCAGTACCGGCATACGTAAATACCATATTCAAGTAATTGCGGAAAGTCTTATAAGAATAATCTTTTCCCCCCGCTGTATACCACTGCACGTTATTTCCATTTACTTTAATCCGGTTTCCTTCTGCCCATTTCTTGTATTCTGCGGGAAAGCCGTTGGTAAAGTTAAACTTAATTTCTCCATATCTTTTTTGTGCCCACAAATATTCTGCTCGCAAGCGCATAATCGCATCTGCACATTGTTGCAGATCACGATTACCTATTTCCATATCTATTACGGCATATGCGGCAGCTTGATTTCTTTTTTCCTGTCCGTTGTAAAGTACTACTTTGCTACCTTTGGGAAGTAAAGGCAGTTGGCGTAGATATGAGGTAAAAGAATGTTCGTCACATGTCTCACGAATGTAGTTTACAGGAGGAGCTATTCTGTTTTCTACTGTTTGTCCTAGCAATGTAGTTAATGAAACCAGGCATAAAACATTGATCATAAGTATCTTTCTCATATTTTTATTTTTTCCGAAGATAGAATATCTTTTTCAGAAAATCAAATTTTGTAAACTGATCCTTTCTAAGAATCTTTCTAGAATACGGATTTCTAAAAATCAAACTTTCAGATATTCTCTTTATCTTTGCAGCAAATAGAAAGGAATATGCAATCACAAATCATACTTATCACCGGAGCATCCTCCGGGTTCGGAAAGATTACCTCACAAATGTTGTCTGAACAAGGACATATTGTTTATGGAACGAGCCGTAAAACATCCGAAAACATGGGCAAAGTAAAAATGCTTGTGGTAGATGTAACCAATACTTCATCTATCCAACAAGCTATTGGACAGATTATTTCCGAGCAGGGGCGGATTGATGTGCTGATAAATAATGCAGGAATGGGTATTGGCGGAGCTTTGGAATTAGCTACCGAACGGGAAGTTGACATACAAATGAGCACTAACTTCTTTGGTGTGGTCAATATGTGTAAAGCAGTACTTCCTTATATGCGCAAGGCGCGTAAAGGTAAAATAATCAACATCAGTTCTATCGGTGGAGTAATGGGTATCCCCTATCAGGGATTTTATTCGGCATCTAAATTTGCAGTAGAAGGTTACAGCGAAGCATTGGCATTAGAAGTTCACCCTTTCAATGTCAAAGTTTGTCTGGTAGAACCGGGAGATTTTAATACCGGATTCACTGACAATCGTAATATCTCCGAATTGACCCGACAGGATTCGGATTATGGGGAGAGCTTTTTGAATTCATTAAAGATAATCGAGAAGGAAGAGCGCAATGGATGTCACCCTCGGAAACTAGGCTCCAGCATTTGTAAAATAGTGGCTCGCAAGAATCCTCCGTTCCGGACTAAAGTCGGCCCTGTAGTACAGGTTCTGTTCGCGATGAGTAAAAGCTGGTTACCGGACAGGGTGATGCAATATGCTTTACGATTATTCTATGCCATTAAATAGATCATTCAGAAATACATAAAAGGTCGATAGCAACTTCAGTTACTATCGACCTTTTATGTATTTATATATTTTTGTTCCGAATCAGTTTTTCGGTACCAGTTCCAGAAACATTGTGGTTGTCAGTAATACAGCCAGTCCGACACAAACCGTAATCAGAAGCCAGTTTATATATTTGGCTTTCGGTTTGGTGTCTGCATGAAGGTTGTTCAGAAAATACTCTCTGAAGAAAAGGTACAGACCCGGAATGGTGGCACTAGCCAAAAGAAAATCTTCGGGAATCTGGAAGAAATAAGTTTTGGACAACCCTATCAATGACCAGTGACAGAGGAAAAGTACCAGGAACATATTTACTTTGTAAGCAAAGAGCAATAATAAACCAATCGTAAATACAACTACGGAACAAGGCATCACCGGAGAAGTCATTTCCGGGAAAGAAAGTCCGCGTGCTAACGATACCATAGGATATATGAAAGGCATTGCCAACAAGACGTAGGACAATACGTCATATTTGTGCGTACGTTCGAAGGTGGTATATCCCGTAATGGCATCCCATACCCAAATGATGGCCATTACTCCCCAAAACATCGCCATTACTCCGTTATAGCTACGTTCTTCGCAATATATATAGTAATATACAATAGAAATCCATGAATAAAGTCCTATCATATAGAGCTTCATTCCCATCTTCACCCACGGACGTGGTTTCTTGATGAGTAATGCAGTCAGCACGATACCTATCAGAATGACAACTATTTGTAAAATCCAGGTAGCCGAATTATAATATGCTATTGTTCTCCAAAAAATCTCCATAAAAGTAGTTTATTAATGTCTTGTTAACGAAAAGGCTCTGCGTGGGAAAATAAACATTGGGAATGTTGCTCCTACTGCCAGCATAAAAATGACTGTACTTGCTACCAAAGAATTGGAGAAGAACATTTCCTGCATTTCTATATACTTGTCATGCATTTCCGGCTTATTCACTGTCTGCAGACACATGATAAGCGAGAAAACCATATTGTAGGCAAACTTTCCGGGAATCATCGGAAGCAATGCCGGAATATAAAGTACTGTCATCGGACAATAGACTTTCTTTCCCAGCCATAAGCTGCCGAAACCTATTACCAAACCACCAAATAAAGAAGCTGTAGCAATGTCTACGCCTAGGTAAGTCATCAGGCAGAAACGACACGCATGGCCTAATGCTGCCAATATCGCAATCATCTTGAAAGCACGCAAAGGAGGATCGGAGATTGCGCCGAATCCGATACCTGCTATTGCTGCAAAGAAACCGTCAGAAAGAATATCAAGTGCTACCATATTAAATTAAACTGTTTTTTACCATTAATAATGTAAAGGAAAGGCCGATAGCTATACTGACAATAAGCAAAGAAGCTTCTGTCAAACGGGCAAATCCTGTCAGAACATATCCCTCGACGACATCAATGACTCCATTGATCAAAGGAACACCGGGTACGAGATATAGTACACTGGTTGCCAGAGCTATTTCGGAAGTTGTATCAAAAATCAAAGCGGTAGAAGCACATAAGGATGCGACGAAAGCTGAGACAATGAATATAATATAATGATTCATTTTCTTCTTTTGCATCTGTTGTTTCAGGTATAATCCCGTAAGAGTGGCAGAAAAAACAATTCCCATTGAAATCAGGTCTCCTCCAAACAGTTTACAGAATGATGCATTGGCAAAACCGACCAATATCAGGACAAAAAGAGGATGCATCATCGGAGCGGAAATAATCTTTTTGTATTTCTCTTTCAGTTCTTCCAGCGACAAATGATGATCCACTGCTTCCCAGCTGAGGGCGCTTAATTCTGAATTATGTTCGAAACTGATAGGATGTGCAGGGATATCTATTACTTCATTGCAAGCTTCGTTCGTTTCCTTGTCGATGATTGTAAGAATAATATTCTTATGAAATACTCCCAGTTTAACATCTAAGCCAAAGGCTTCTCCCAGACGCTTGGAGTTGCGTACAACGCGTGATGTATGCACTCCCGCTCCCATTAGATGAGCTGAATATTCTGCTATGAATTTACCTATAGATAATAAAGATTCGCTTGTCTTCATGTATGTGAATTTTTTAAATCGGCTGCAAAAGTACAAAAAAGAGTAGTAGCAAGCACCTAAATCCTGCATATTTTCAGAAAGAAAATACTTAATCGCTGATTTTCTTCATCGGTAAAGAAGACAGAATACGAAATTTAAATACCTTTGCGAACATAAAAATAAGAAACTCATGAACAACCAATTTACATATCCGAAAGAGAAAATACGTTTTGCCATATTGACCTTTTTCTTTGCTCAGGGACTATGCATGGCAAGTTGGGCAAGCCGTATTCCTGACTTTAAGGATGTTTTTGCAGCCAATTACGCTTTTTATTGGGGACTGATTCTATTTATGATTCCTGTAGGGAAGTTCGTGGCCATTCCTTTGGCAGGATATCTCGTCTCCAGGCTAGGTAGCCGTACGATGGTACAAGTCAGCATTCTTGGTTATGCTATTTCTTTGCTTTGTGTGGGACTGGCTCATGAGGTTTATTTGCTGGGTTTCCTGCTATTTGGTTTCGGTGTCTTCTGGAATTTATGCGATATATCATTCAATACGCAAGGCATTGAAGTGGAACGTTTGTATGGCAAAACAATTATGGCTACTTTTCACGGAGGATGGAGCTTGGGAGCCTGTACCGGCGCATTGATCGGTTTTGTTATGATATGGTTGGGAGTTGCTCCCGTCTGGCATTATATGCTGATATCTGCTATCATTCTTCTTATTGTATTGGCGGGGCGAAAATATCTACAGGAAGCAACCTTGCGAGAGGATGAGGAGTCACTTCCAAACTCCGGAACAGCTTCTCAGGTCGAAGTGGAAACGCCCAATGTGTTCCGTCTGCTATTTCGGAAGCCGGAAATACTCCTTCTCCAACTAGGGCTGGTAGGATTATTCGCATTGATAGTAGAAAGCGCTATGTTCGACTGGAGTGCCGTATATTTTGAATCGGTAGTCAATGTCCCTAAATCATTGCAGATCGGCTTTCTGGTATTTATGGTAATGATGGCGGCAGGACGCTTCCTGACCAATTACGCATATCAGCTTTGGGGAAAGAAGAAGGTATTGCAATTGGCAGGCAGCCTTATTTGTATCGGCTTCTTTATTTCCGCTTTACTGGGCAATACTTTTGATTCAATGGTCATGAAAGTCATTATCAATTCATTAGGCTTTATGCTTGTCGGATTGGGAATTTCGTGTATCGTACCTACTTTATACAGCTTTGTGGGAGCTAAATCAAAAACGCCTGTTAGCATTGCACTTACTATTCTGTCGAGCATCAGTTTTATAGGCTCACTGATTGCACCGTTGCTTATCGGTGCAATAACACAAGCTTTTGATATTCGTATAGCCTATATGATAATTGGTGTATTGGGTGGTTGCATTGTGTTGATTGTGAGTTTTAGTAAGGGCTTCGATATTCGAAAAGAATACATATGATAAGATAAATATAAAAACGCAGTCTCTCACAATACTTGATCACTCAAGCCATTGTGAAAGACTGCGTCAATCCTTTTACTAACCTTAACTAACCTAACTTCTATCTAATCTAACTACAAAATGTTCGAAAAATCTTTTATACTACTAGCAATTCTATCCTTTAAATTCTGGTTATCGACCAGTGAAAAATCGCAGGTAACATCTGCCGGAGCCAGCAATACTGCTTTGGCTTCTTCTGCATCTGCTATTTGTTCCGGATGCTCCATGAAATAAGTTTCCCATTGGGAAACTGCTTCCGGTGTTACACCCAGCGCATAATTGATGAAATCATCATCCGTCAAAAAATCCTTTACCTTAGAGCACATATTGCATCCTTTTTAAGCGTTTACATAAATAGGACGCTGTTACCCTGTACATGTACTCAACTAATTATCCTTTTTACTAAAATTAACTTGCCAGACTACGCAGCTTTGTCAATCCGCGATACATCAGGTTGCGTACAGACTGATAATTCATATTCATAATCTCGCAAATATCTTCGTATTTCTTCTCTTCTATATAATATAACGTAAGTGCTTCACGCTGACGAGGAGAAAGTTGGTCTAGTAAACGCTTCACCAACGAAAACTCATTTTGGCGTTGTTCTTCTTCCATATAATCATCTTCTACATCTGTGGGTGCTATTGCATTCACTTCTTCTGCAGTTGTATCAGACATATACATACGTTTGCGAAGTTCATCGCATAACTTGTTTTTTAATGAAATAAATAAATAAGACTTCAAGTTATCAATAGTTCCTAATTCATCCTTTTTGGTGTAGAGCTTTACGAAAATATCGTGAATGCAATCTTTCAGCAACTCCTTATCAATGGTCAACTTCAATCCGTAATTAAAAAGAATGTTGATGTGCAAATCATATAGCTGCGAAAAAGCTGCCATATTTCCCGCTTGGAAAGAAGCGAGTAAAGTTTCGGTTGAATTATTAGTCTGTTCCATCATAGCATTAATTCGATTGATTTGATGTTGCAAAGCTAAGCAGTCTTGACCTCAACTACAGGTAAAATCTGGTTTGTAGGTTGAAAAAATAAGTATCATGTTTTATAACACTCTTTTGTTAGAAATTACCTATAAAATAGAAAAATCCCGTTGATGACTGATCAACGGGATTTTTTGTTTTAAAGTTTATGGAACCAATAAATTCCTTCTTTCTTATCTGGTACTTTTAATGTGTATACATCGTTGATTTTAAGTAATTTATCAATCATAGTTACCTTCCCGGAACTGGGGTGAATATACTTTAGACTATACTTTCCGGACGATAATTGAACAGGAATTTCTGTTCCGGACTTGGAATAAATGATACTTCCAATATCAGATTTTACTATTCTCTTATAATCATCAGTATTGGTTTCTTCCACTTCCATGATTGCTGCATCTTTCAGGAAAGCTTTATCTGTGCACGGAATTACAGGACATGAACCGCCGGCCATGAGTACAGCCCACCCCATCGCCGGATAATTCTGTGCATAAAAGGTAACAGCTTTCTCCGGAAATTTCTGACGATATTCATAGACAGCCTTGTAGGCTTCAGTGAAAGTGATTTTTCCGACTTTCATTTTACGCATATGTTGGCGGGGAGCCATATTCTTCCCTCCTTCCGGTGCAAAGATGCCATCCGTTTTATAATGCCAGTACCGGATATCAATAATATCTACTACAGCGGCACGCTTCGGATCGGCAAGAATAGCATCCTGTACATCTTTCGTTGTGCTCAATGCTACTTTGGCTTTCTTGCCGCTTTCAGCTTCCCATTCGGCAATCACATCCAACCAAAACTGTACAAAGTGCAGCGGACCTGTAAATTCGGCACTTGTCAACTGAATGACATTTGGATTATCCGCAAAATTATTCAGGCACTGACGGATATATTGTCTGTGTAACTCGCGGCGAACCGGATGAGTGATATCATAAAACATATCTGCAACAAAAATTCGTTTGTCTCCGGCAAACGGAGCGGGTTCCGGAAATCCGGTCTGATTAATATTGTTACTACTCCTCCACGGGCAATCTACCCAGTGTGCACCTGCTTCCAGAATATTGTGCTGGAAATAGTTTTCATAGAATAGCAGCAGTCCTTCTTTGTTTCCTTTTTCTGCAAACTCTTTCAGGCGTGACCAATACCATGCATTAGGACGATTCAGATCATATTTGCTCAATCCTTCCCAAGCTGTACCTTGACCACTACGTCCGAAAGGCTGTTCGTAGAAAGGTCCCCATACATCTCCGTCACGGCGGCGGACACGTTCGTGATCATCCCGGCGACGGTCATACCAAAGTCCATAGTTCTGATCAAATACCAATATATTCTTTTGCTTCATAAAGTCGATTACGGAATCAATGCGGTCTGTCAGTCCTAACCCTTCACGTCCCGGAACGAAGCGAGTGATGGCAGGACTTGCCTTTTTCAGAAAATTGGTTTTAAGTTTTCCATTCCACCAAGGGGTAGTGTGGCTACCTCCTACCAGCAAAGCACCGTCCATCTGGATACGTCCGTCTACAATAGTCACTCCGGACTGTACCGATGTCTTCTTATTCGAAATTATTTTCTTCTCTTTGATATCATCGATTGATTTCAGTCCGGTCGTAGCTGTCGAAGAAGCAAATGCTCCTTGTTCAATCCACTGCTCCAGTGTCAGACGGGGATTATAAGCCTCTTTAGCCAATTCCATAGCAACTTCAACAGTCGGGCTACTTGTTGCACTTGTATTTCGAGGCAGGATACGGGCACGTTCTGCACATTTCTTTTGCAAACGCTCCTCTAACTGAGCATAGAAAATACTACGGGGCTGCACATGATTATTCGATTGAGCCCATTCACCGTCACCGGAGAATTGTGCCCAGCAACCGTATGCACGGTTCATTGCATCTTTTGCCGGAGTGTAACACTCTATTTCAGCAGCAGTACATTGCCAGAACAGACTATTGGCCGTATTCCATCCAGCTCCGTTCTTATCCTGTCCCAGATTCTTGAAACTCAGATTATGGCCGTCTATATTGACCACATCAAACAACAAGCCACATGCCCATGCGTCAATTGAGCCACTGAAGTTTAATGATTCATACGAGTCACATTGCACAAAAGCATTAGGTCCGGCAGCACAATATCCGGCAGCGAAGTCATGAATGCCATGTTCAGAATAGCAACGCTGGAAGAGCGTCTGCTGCCCCAAAGTATAGAAAGTGCAGCGGCGCATTCCTCCAATTTCAGAAACAGGTTCCCGTGAGATACAATCCTCAACCGTGATTTGGGAGCCGGTACGTTGAACGATGACGGCACTTCCTGCGAAATGCTTGAAATTTACTCTGCGTACCCAGCAGTCTTCTGCATCTTCAATTGAAATTCCTGTCCAGCAGTGATCCTCATCCTTTGGATAACGTTTATCGTAGTCGGAAATCAAGGTCATGTTCTCTACACCACAATTCCGGATACGTCCGTTCCATTGATAAACGGTGACAGTAGAAGTACCATATGTAGCATTTAACGCTACTGTTAGCGGAGCATCCAGTGTTATCTGATTACCGTTTACTTCTGTCACAGTTCTGTCCCAAGAGAGATCCATATCTCCTTCTTTCCATCCCAAAGCACCGATCCCTCCTCCGAAAATATCGCATCCTAATGAAGCAATCCAATCTTTTTCGGAGGGACGGTTCACCATTACCCGATCTCCCTTTCTCAAAGAAGTACCCGAAGCGACTTCCAATGTTCTTGCATTTACGGGAACATATTTCGAAAGAACCTGTAATGTATCCAGTGTATTCAGATCATCTGTCCCTTCCATATAGATTAGGGCACCTCTGTCCACCCCCTTTTTAAGCAGTATCGTTTTCTCTTTATTCACTCCTCGCAATACGATGCCGGAGGCAGCTATACGAAGACTTTCGGATAATGAAAATTCTCCCTGATCCAATAAAACGGCTCCTCTGAAACCGGAAGCATCAGGAACCAATGAGGCGACATAGTCAATAGCACGTTGAATACGTGCTGTATTATCTCCCGCTGTCCAAGATACAAACACGGTATTGCGAACATCTGGAATATCCTGTTCGGAACTCTTGTAACCGCAGTATGAGAAATCAAGAATCCGGTTTCCCTGTTCATCATCCAGGTATGTGATCCGGTCATCCTTAACCTGCAAAGCAAAGGTTTGCGCATATCCCTGCACAAACCCTAGACTCAGTAATCCTAAAAGGATAGTTCTTAATTGCATATTCATTACAATAAACTTTGTTTTCTATTTATTCAATCCTGAAAGATCATTTACCTATACGGTTAAAACAAACTTTTCCGTTTGGATAATGTATCGTAGTTGTTCTTCAGATCTGTCCAGTCCACTTTCTTCTTCGTATCTATACCGTTGATATATTTTTCGATATTGGTATAGCCGTCTCCATTACAGTCCTTCACAGCATCAGTCGGATCATTCGGGTTCAATCCGTTGGCAATTTCCCACGCATCCGGCATACCGTCACCATCCGAATCAAGGTAGGCTTCTCCTTTATATTCAGGAAGTCCGCCTACTTGACGGATGTCGGTGATAATACCTTGCTTGTAAGAGTCTGCCGGCAAACGTCTTTTCACATAAGGAGAAACAAACTCCGGAGCATCTTTCACATAAATAGCTTTTCCTGTCCGTACAGTCTTGATGACACGTGTATCTACTGCATCCCGTTTCGGGAAAGTAGCACCTACATTATCCAATACAAAGTTGTAGGCCTTTTGGGTATCCATGATCGTTACAGGTGACATTTTGAAGGGTTCGTCCACCCTGATTTGCGGTAAGAACTTTTCAGCATCAACTTCATTGGCAAGCTGAACTCCGCCATCCCAGTTATCTTTCGTCACTTGGGCATTGCCATGAATAATGTTTCCGTTAACATAAGCTTTTCCGAAAGAGAGAGGTCTGCTCTTGTCACGCCCTGCTTCCGGTTTCAAAATACGATAAGAAATAGGTTTTCCCAGTGGAGTAATCGGCCCGGGCTTAAAGTAATTATTGATCATATTATATAAACTATTATGATCACCTCCATCTACCGAGCGATTCCACCAGTTGAAAACAACATTATTAACGAAATTGAAGTCACCGTCCATACCTACCGAACTGTTACGGCTGATGTTGGAAGCGAAAAGGTTACGGCAAAACATACTATTGTGCCCTCCGATAGTAGCACCAAAAGCATGATTATACGTATCCAATGCCTCTGAGAATACTGAATTCTGAATGGTAATATTTACAGTAGGTAATTTCAGTCCGTGCCCACTCTCATCCCGGTTGTAGACATGGCGGTAAATAGACATATTTTCATCTAATCCCCAACTTGCCGAGCAATGGTCTACTATAATGTTGCCGACTGCATTTCCTCCTACTGCATCGTCACGGAAAGCAACATCCTGTGCACCACGGCGGAAACGCATATGACGAATCACTACATCATGTGTATCGATTAGAAAAGAATTTCCGGTAATACAAATACCATCTCCCGGGGCAGTTTGACCGGCAATCGTTACATAAGGAGCACGTACACTGATCGGACTCTTCAAGTGAATGATGCCTGATACATTAAAGACAATGGTCCGGGCACCGCCGGTTTCACAGGCTTCGCGGAAGGTACCGGGACCGGAATCTTCCAAAGAAGTAACCACAATTACCTTGCCTCCACGACCGCCGGGAGTATACATCCCACCACCTTCGGCACCGGGGAAAGCCGGAATATTACTTTTTATCAAATCTTCCGGTTTGGAAGCCCAAGGTTTGTAAGGACGTCCTTTTTGTGCTTCTTCTAAAACTGTCGGCAAGGCTTTTTCCCATGCCGCGTTTGATTTTTGTTCGAACTCCGCTTCTTGTTTTGCTCCTCTTTCTTTTGCCGAGTCGGGGATTACTGGATATTGAGCTGCCACAGGTAGTACGCAGGCAACCAACATCCATGCTGATAATACTTTCTTAATCTTGTTCATTCTTTCGAATCTTAATAGGTTTTTAAAAAAGACGATTAAGAAAGAATTTTGTAATCGGTATTTCTATCCTTTCCGCCATTCGTTCATATATTCACGGGGAGTCTGATTATATTTCTTACGGAAACACTTGCTATAGTAGCCCGAATCTTTGAACCCGACAGCAAACGCCACTTCCGAAACACTCAAATCCGTATTTTTAATCAGTTCGACAGACTTATTTAACCGAATCTCCTTTACCAGGTCGACAGGTGCCAGTCCGGTAAGGCTTTTCAGTTTTTTAAAGAATGCCGAACGGCTCAAACCAATGCCGGAAGCGATCGTATCAATATTGAAATCACTGTCGTCCATGTTTTCTTCAATTACCTGATGTATCTTTTCAAGGAACTGCACATCTTTTTTTACCAAATATTGTTCGTAGCTGTCTTCTTCCGTTGTCGTCTGGTTTTCCATCTGCTGACGGATACGTTCGCGGAACAGTTTCCGTTCGCCGAGCAACTGTTCGATCCGTGCCAGCAGATATTCTTTGCTGAATGGTTTGGTTATATAGGCATTCGCCCCCAAAGTAATAGCTTTGGTCTTGGCTCCTTCATCGTTTTTGGCAGTCAGAATAATAACAGGAATATGACTGATCTGGAAATCTTTCCGGATGGATTGTAACATTTCCAGTCCGTCCATTTCCGGCATCATCTGATCAGTCACAACGATGTCCGGATGATACAGATGTACTTTCTTCAAGCCTTCCACTCCATTATTGGCTATGTAGATATTGAATTTATCTTCTAATTGCAGTTTTATCAGTTGGCAAAGGTCTTTATTATCTTCTACCAGCAGAAGAGTCGGTAGTGAAGTATCAATTTCCAATTCTTCTTCCGGTTCCTTTTCCTGGACAATTTCCATATCCTTGCCTGTGGCAGCAGGAGTACTCTGTGTATCACCGACGTAAAAGTCTACTTCAGATGGACGATAATGATCCTTGTCCAACAATAATTCTACTGTAAACACAGCCCCCTGCCCTTCCGGACTTTCGGCATGGATTAAGCCGTGATGCAGGTTTACTATTTCCTTGGAAAGTGCCAACCCAATGCCTGTACCCTGATAATAAGGATTCTTTGCATTTTCTCCTTGCGAAAAGCGTTCGAAAATCTCAGTCAGTTTACTTTGTGGAATGCCGACGCCATTATCTTCTACCCTTACATAACATGATTTCCCGTCATCTGTCAATCCGGTAGTTACATAAATACTTCCACCGGAAGGAGTAAATTTGAACGCGTTCGATATGACATTACGGATAACAATGCTCAGTTTGTCTTTATCCGCCCATACCATGATCGGTTCGTCCGGTAACTGGAAAGTGAAGCTGATTTCATTTTCCTCCGAAAGTACTCGGAATTCTTTCTGGAAAGAAGCTATCATTTCATTGAAGTCGATCAATGATACATGCAAGCGCATCTTGCCATTCTGAATCTTACGGAAATCAAGAATCTGATTGACTAGTTGTAGCATCTGATTCGTATTCTTTTCCATCAGTTCCACATATTGCAGACCTTTCGGAGACAATTCTTCCCGCTCCTTCAATTCTTGTATCGGGCCTTTTATCAGTGTCAAAGGAGTACGAAGCTCGTGAGAGATATTAGTAAAGAACTTAATTTTCACTTCCGAGACTCTCTGCTCAATATAAATGTCATTCTTCATCTTAATCATGAAGAAAGCCAGTCGCAAACCGAAATAGAGTGCGGCAATACCCAAAATGACATAGATAAGAGTTGCCCACCAACTCAGCCACCATGGTGGGAGAATGGTGATTGCCAGCGTGCACGTAGAAACGAGTTCAGGATTTGTTTCATCCATCGTTTCAACACGGAACACATAATCTCCGGGAGGTACATTTGTATAAGAGGCAATGCGGTTTTTGCCGTTATAATGCCATTCTTTCTCGTATCCTTCGAGTATGTAGCGATAAGATACCCGATTTTGGTTATAGAAATTTAATGCGGCAAATTCTATCGTGAACATAGACTGATTGTACTTCAATTGAAGCGCATCGGTGTATGTGATAGATTCTTGAATCGGGCAGTCATTCAAACTACGCAGATCGCGGTTGGATACTTTAAAGTCTACAATACGCGTATCATAGTTGGTATGTTGTGTTTCCAGTTTATCAGGAGAGAATGTCAAAATTCCCTGTCGTGAACCAAGCCACAAATCTCCATTCAATGCACGCAACGCACTGCCTTCTTCTAACTCAACATTCAGGAAACCGTCGTATTTGTCGTAGTTACGGAACTGCTCTGTTGCTTTATTAAAGCAAGACAAACCGATCTCGGTAGTAAACCATAAATTCCCGTTTTTATCTTCAACGATGGATTTGACTACGTCATTATTCATCCCTTCACGCATGCCATAAGATTTGAAGATCGGCTCATGTTTCTCTTTATCATAACGGACCAGCTTATTCAAACCGCCTCCGAACACGCTCACCCAAATTTGTGAGTCAGAGTCTTTGTATAATACATAAATATCATTGTCAGCTACATTGGAACGGTCGCTAACTTGCCGGAAGGTTTCAAACTGAATTTCTTCGGGAGTTGTAAAGTGTCCGTCAAAGGACATCAGACCATCCATCGTTCCTACCCAAATACGCCCGTCTTCACCTTCCGTCATCGTGCGGACTTCCATGTACAGACCATAAGCGGGATATTGTTTCAGTCCATTGTATTTATGCTTGAAAACAATCGCTCCGTTTTCTTTGGAAATCAGATTCAGACCTCCGCCCAACAAACCGACCCAGATACGTTCCTGACTATCCTGATAAGTGAAATACACATCATTGTTACTGATAGAATTCGGATTCTTAGGATCATTTTTATAGCGGGTAAAGCGCAGACCGTGCGGTGAGTTCATATCCGGTTCGGCTTTGACAAGCCCGTTTCCTTTGGTAGAAAACCACAGGTTCCCTCCTTTATCCTCCATAATATGATACACGGCACCTACCAGATAGTTCTTATCAGTAAAAACCTGTTTTATCTGTCCATTGCTATCCAAGCGGTACAGTGCCTGCCAACGAGTACCCACCCAGATATCCCCATTCTTAGCCTGATAAAGCGCACGTATTCCCTGATTCCATGAAGTCGCTTTTTCTGTGCCAACGGGAACAGGAGAAACTTCTGTCAGTAACTGGAATTGCTTTTTGGGAAAATTGACTTTATACACTCCGCTACTTGTAGAAGCTAACCAAAGAATCTCATCCTTATCCAACAATAGATGGAAGAAAAGCTGATCGGGAAGATCGTCGGAAAAAGGTTTCAATTGATTAATGCGGATCATTTCCAGTTTCTCTCTGTCAAAGAGCAGGATTTCTCCTCCGGGAGTGAGGAAGAACATACCTTGTTCACCGGCATCCTGTTTTTCAAAGTTACCGATAGCATTCTGGTTAGGGAAAGCAAAACGGTGATTACTTTTGTTCAAAGGATCATAATATGTCAAAGCCTGATTGCCTTCCTGAAACCATATTTTATCATACTTGTCATTGAATATCATCCCTACTTTTTTTCCTGCAATGGAGAATGGAAGTTTCGTCAACTGTTTGTAACCGATGTTGTACTCGTATGCACCGTCTACAGTAGTAATATACATTAATCCCGATTCTGTGACCAATATATTGGAAATCGACTGTTTGATATCCGGTATTTCGTAGCGGTTGACGACTCCATTTTGTGGATCGACACTATAAATATGCCCGTTCTTATCTCCCAGCCACAGAAATTTGGAATTGTACGAAGCACAAGTGAACTGATCCGGGTTGGCAGATACTTTTTTCTGAATAAAGTCGACAGGTTTATCTTTCAGAGCTTCGCCTTTCCGCAGTGAAAGAATCTGATAATCCATACCGATCCAATTGATAAACTCGGCTGTTTCGCAAAATACATTATGCTTTAGACGTAAATCGTAGACGTTGACATTGGGACGCGAATCGTGCAGTTGCTTCATGGTGATTTTACCGTTTGAATCTGTATTTGCACGCAACAGGCTCTTATCTTTGGTCAGCAGCAACACGTCTCCGTCTTCTGTTGTCTGAATTTTGATAATCTGGATGTTTTCAGAATATTCTTTTACGTCATCATACACTGCATGAAAACTCTCATGTTTCTTATCAAACAAATAGAGTTTGCGGTCAATAGTCTTGATCCACAAGAATCCATTCCTGTCTTCTACAATACGTTGAATTTTACGGGGAGGAATATCTGCGGAATAGAATCCGTCATGATTATCATAGGAACGGAATTTGGTACCATCGAAACTGCATAATCCGTACCAAGTGCCGAACCATACAAATCCATCTTGCCCTTTTAATGTACAATTGACGATATTATTGGGTAAGCCTCGTTCGGCTGTATAATGTTCTACAATCATGTTAGGGTAGGCAGAAGCACAGATTCTCGTAATCAAGAGAAAAAGAAATATCAAAAAGAAGTGTCTCTTCATTGTATATCGTATTAGTGGAAATGGATCTTGCATCAAAGATACTATTTTTCGAATAAAATTCAAATAAGCAGGTAATAAACTAGATTAGCTATTAACTAATCTAACTTGGTTAATAGCTAATCTCTGTCATTCAAGACGACCGGAGGTTCTTGAACAGACTTATTTTTCTATTCCAAATTCAGTCTGTTGCCGCTCCACTTCATCCAGCACTCTCTGCCGTTCTTCCTCTGTCAGTTGTACCTTACCTTTGGTTGTATCTTTGGATAAACCGGTTTTCGGAGTTGATGAAGATGTTTCCTGACTGGTACAGTATTTTTCATCGTAGCAAAAAGGAAGTTCTGCAGGAACGCTTTCAAATTCCAGTTCAGCAGCAGTCGGAGCCTGTGTTCCTTCAAATTGTACATGAGCTTTTACTTTAATCTTCCCGGCTTTTCGTGTAGAGCGAACCAACAGAGGAGCTGAACCAAATTCTATGGCACGGGGATTGGCACCAATCGTAGCGTCGCCAATGATTTGCCCTTCACCTTCTACCGTGAATACGATATTTTCTTTTGCCAGACGACGTACGTTGCCACTATCATCCGTTACTTCGGCAACTATCACAATGAAATCCGAACCGTCTGCTACTAGATTAACTTTTTGAGTATCCGCATAGAGGCGAAGTTTGGTAGACCGGCGGGAAGGCATTTTCTTTTGTGTGCATACTACTTTACCGTTAATGATACCTTCGGCAACCATATTAACTTTCTGCCAGTTCTTTTGTGTATAGCTATATCCGCGTGCTTCCCAGAAATCCCATACATTTTCAAAGACAACAGGAGCATTCGGCATATGCCCTTTGGCATGTACTACAGGTTGGGTCCATGATTTTGTTCCGTCATAAATAGAAAGACGGATCGAGTCGCAGTTGCTGAATATCACTACATCTTTGTCAGAAAACTGTGACATTTCGTGAGCGATGAATACCATTGGACCACATTCTGTCAACGGATGCCGAAGGCTGGCGGGTGATTGGCTACGGAACATTTCGTAAGCATATTTCTTTTGGCGGAAGGCATCGTATATCCCTCCCCAATAAGGATCAGGATGATAGCCACGCTGATGATCGAACGGATGCCATTGTGTACCACCGATAAACTGGCCGGTAGTACGGTACATCTCATCATAACTTTTAGCTAGGGAAAGTGCCTGTATCAGCAGCGGACGTTCGCCCCAACTACGGCTTGCACGGTTATTGTTGTTATGGGCGTACCAATCGTCCACATTTTCTCCAAATTCACGGGTAAAGATACATTGTTCCGGTTTATCTGCCTTTTCATCGTCTCCCGGCCAACCGTAAACGACATCGTAATGCTCCTTCACACCAGCTGAATGTACATCGGCAGCAGCCACGGGACGTCCCGGATAAGGAAATTCTTCTTTGGTTATTTCGAGCGCTTTCAAGGCAAAATCGAGTGGATAGCGGGTTTCATTCAGAATAGGTTCCCACATCAAGACAGACGGGTGATTACGGTCACGACGGATCATTTCGCGGGTATTTTGATGAACCAATTCTCCGAATTTCACATCCTTGTTCCAGTATTGCCATCCCGGAGTAGCTACGATAACGAACATTCCGAGTTCATCGCAGGCATCCATAAAGGAAGGATCTTGGGGGTAGTGTGCCACCCGAATAATAGTGCAACCGGCATCTCGCAGACGTTTAGCATCCCGCCATTGCTGAGAATTAGGCAGAGCATTGCCTACATAAGCGAAGTCCTGATGGCGGTTGGCTCCTACCAGCTGAACGAAAGGTTTTCCGTTCAGCCAAAAACCATCTTTGCCACGAAATTCCGCCAAACGGATACCGATACGTGTAATGCCTCCATCAATAGACTGATTGCCCTTTTTAATGCGCGACTGGACTTTATATAAATAAGGTGCATCCGGTGACCAAAGCTTAGGGCTTTTTACCTCTATCTGTTGCCGGATTATTTTCTTTTCTCCCGATTTCAGAGAAAGTTTGCCGGAAGTTCGTTTAATTACCTTTCCATCAGCATCTGTCAGGGTTGTTTCTACAGTAACGGTTTCGGTATGTTGATTATCATTTTGCAATTCTGTATTTACGTAGACTTGTGCACTCTTTTCGCTGATCTTGTCGAAATGAACAAATACTCCGCCTCCTGCAACGGTTTGGGAGTCAAGTGGATCGGTAATGGATACCGGCGATTTGGCTATCATCCACACATCACGGTAGATGCCGCCATGATAGGCGAAATCCAAGGTGTATTGGGGTTTACCGGGAGGAAAGGATTTGTCATTGCTATTGTCGACGAAAATGGCAAGCAGACAAGAATCTCCTGCTTGTATACCATTGGTTGTCAGATCCAAAGTAAAAGGGAGATAACCACCAACATGCTCTTGAATACGCTTTCCATTCAGGTAAAGAACTTGTTTTCCCATAGCTGCCTCAAAATGGATCAGTACCCGTTTACCTTTGGTTTCTGCAGGGAGTACGAAATGTTTGCGATACCAGGCGGGGCCTTGATAATTGCGGCATCCGCTAGCTTCGGCAGGCATCAACTCTACCGTATGAGGAGTGGAAACAATCGTCCACGAACGGTCGTCAAAGTCGACGGATTCCGCGCCATGAATGTCTCCTTTGAAAAATCTCCATCCCGGATTGAAATTATACACTTGTCGCCCGCTACCGGGAAGCTGGATGAATCCGGCAACCGATGTTTCGGGACGGTAGGTTTCTGTTGCCTGTCCTTTCTCTATCAGTGAGAATAGCAACAGAAAAGCTGATAAAATTGGAAACAGTTTTTTATTCATAATTTAATTGTTTATCTATGTTTAAAGGCACAGATTTCACGGTTTTACTTCGCGTAATCATATTCTGGAAATCGCAGCCCTGTTTTTTCTATTTCTCAATCATTATAATGATATCTTTCTTTCTACTTTCCGGTGATACTTTCAGTTCTGTCACTTTTCCATCCTTTAAGGTTGCTTCTACTGTCGTTTCACCCGGTGCATAAAGTTTGAAATGTATATCCCATTCTTTGGGCCATGCGGGGAAAAGGAGTATTTGATTACCGTTAGTCTGTAATAGCATTTCTTGAAGTCCTATCATACCGCTACCTCCCCAGTTGTGATCGGGTGTCCAGTCATATCCCGGTCCCCAAAAGGCAGGAAAGCGATGTGGCCCGTTTGAGAGTTTGGCGAGAGATAGCCTTTTGGCTTCTTCGGTCAATCCCAGACAGGCTGCCCAAATATTATCTTGTTTCCATCCGATATGAGAGCGAAAGTTAATAGCCTCCGGATCATAGAAATAAGTATTGCGGGCTAATTCCAGATTCTCTTTTCCTACTCCATAAATGCGCCAGGGAAATACGGGATACAGTTGCGGAGTCTCTATGTTGTTGATTCGTTCCCAGCTTACAGCAGGAGAAATCGTTTGTTTCAGTTCGGGAGGTGCTGTGGGATTCAAGGAATCCTTGACCTCTATGTATCGCAATGGAATTGGAGGAATTGTTTTCAGCATTTCATTTTTCTTTCCATAGTTTTCCAGTACGGTCCGCAAAGCGGCGATTGTACTGCTGGCATTGTTGGTCATCTTATACGTTTCGCAGGCAGAACCCGGAAACAGGATCAGATGTCCGTTGCCGTCCAACGCTTTCCGTCCTCGACGGGAAGCAAGCTGCCGATAATGTTCATCGAAAAATGTCAGCGAACTTTCAATTAAGGGTAAATACGGGGTAATGTCTGCATTTGCATAATTTTTGGTTTCCAGTATCATTTGGCAAAATTCAAGTATGGTATCCCACTCATACTCTAACCAAGCATTATATTCCAATCCCTTGTCAAACCATTCCGGACGTTTGAAGCCATACTCCGCAGGATTGGGCAAGCCAAAGTTTTCTATTTGTTCGCAGAAACATGCTCCGTCATGCTGCCAATACACTTGGCTACGAAGTTCTGCATTTTTTAGTATCCGGTTGTAAAAATTGAATTGGGAGGGCATCATATCGAAGTCTCCGCTTTTTAACATCGGCCAGTATACAAGTCGCTGATTCTGTGCTGTCATCGTACCTCCTCCCCATTTCCGGTAATCAGGGGTGAATGCCTGTTTATCGTCTATATGGCAAGGATCGAAGGTGAATAATCCACCGTTGAACTTGGTAGGGACACTGCCGTAGGCATTGCAGCCCAGCATATAGCGGAAAAGAGTGTAGTTTCGGGTGATTTCTTCTACATCGTTGCCATCCTTATTTTCTGCTTCTCCGATTGCTTCAATAAAGCTGCGTTGCCAGAAGGAGTTCCACCATGCGCGGGTCTGCTTTTTGTCTTGTGATACAATTTTTGATGATATCTTTCCCTGTGGGGCAATCCTTTGCAAAGTAGTTTTTAAGCCTTGTTCCCATTGATCGACCGTTTCCGTCTGGTCTGTGTGCAGAACGATGCAAAATTGTTCTTTCCGAGAAGCCTTTGAAGAGTGGAAGTTCCAAGCACGGTAATCTGTACCGGCATAGATACTGTCTGTTGTATCCGTAAATTCCAAATTATTTCCAAAAAGATAACCACCGAAAGTTAGGTCCTTTAAAGGATTCATCATTTGAGATTCCACATTTTCCATTCCTTGTTGGGCCACAGCAATGTCAAAAACGGTTTGTTCGGGATTCCGGTGATAGAATAGAAGCAAGTTTCTCTCTTCCGTCATTCCGGGTAATTCCTTTTTGGAAGATAAAGAAACAAAGTCGGCGTTGGTAACAGTTCCTTTCGGAGGTGCCCATTTGTAAGAGCATTGTTGCCCCTCTCCTTTTCTGATCATTCGTTCCTTATATCGCCAGTTCTCATAAGAGACTTTTGTTTGCAAAGGTTGTGCATTGGTTATTTCCACATGAACTACCGGATGAAAAATATCTGCCCACAACTGTATCCGTGTACCTCCTGCTGATACTTCTACGTACCCATCTTTTAGTTTTAGCTCCTGACGGAAATCTTTTGCATCTTTCAAAGGATTGGGAGACAGACGAATCCGAAAACGTCCTTGTTTCAGTTGGCAGTTGTTTTCGTCGAATGTACCGCTACGGCTTACATAAAACAGCAGATCACCTTCTTCCACCCATATATTCATGCCGATATCACCGCCACCGCAAGGCATAGATTCGGAGGAATTTCGACTAGGAGTGTTCCAAACGACATTGGCATGCTGGCTACAAAAAGCCGACACGCCAACAAATACCATTATTATAATCAGATAAAATCGATTCATATTCTATTCGTCAAATTCAGCTCATAGCTAATCTTTTTTATATTCGGGAATGTACCAATCGTCTGAACGAAAAGACCCTAACGGCAGACCGTCACAATATACATCTCCTTCCACATAATTCTCGAATCCATAACGGACAGCTACCGGATGCGGGACTTTATCACTTTTTACAAGTATCTTGCTGCGTTCAATCCATGCTTTAGCCGGATAGAATATTTTATCTTCGCCTGCTATCCGGAAGTTTTTCGATTCAAAGCAGTTCTTGCCACTGATCCACATATTTGCACGTTCGAAACTAACGACTATGGTATCGTTTTTGATTTCAATACTTTTATAATAAGGACTTTCTCCGTTCACCCCTTCCACACCATATGTCTTTGTCAGTGCAAGAAGTGCCAGACGTTCTCCGGCAATCTGTTTCTTTGCGGGATGAATCCCTTTCTCCATTCCTGCATCCAGCAGTACAGCCATGCCGCTGTTAGATACACGATGTTCCACTTGCGCCTGCGCTTCACGCAGATAGGCTGAATTTATCACTTCTTTGCCTTTTTCCGTGATGATACTATAGTCATATGGAGCTATCTGACAGTAGTAGAAAGGAAAATCGCCTTGTTTCCATTCGGCACGCCAACCGTTAATCAATGTAGTAAACATATCCGAATAGGTATGGGCACGATTCCAGTTATCTTCTCCCTGATACCAGACCACTCCTTTCATTGTCATACCGATCAGTGGATGCAACATGCCATTATATAACACAGTCGGAGTACGGTTTTTGGATTTTATATCTGCTTCCGATTGAGGTATCTTTGCATCCGGGAACGCTTTCAACCAATCGGCAGTCATCCATGCTTCGCAGGCAGAACCACCCCAAGCTGCTACTACCAGCCCTACCGGGACTTCTAAAATTTCATTGATTAATCTTCCGAAATAATAGGCTGTCGCACTAAAATCACGGACACTGACAGGAGTTGCTTCTTTCCATGAACCGACTACATCATTCTGAGGAATCATGGTGGAAGTACGTTTTACTGTAAACAGGCGGATATTACTATTTTTGCTGTGAAGAATATCCATGTTGGCATTCTCTACAGGTTGGTTTTTAAAACCTTTCATCGGCATTTCCATATTGCTCTGACCGGAGCATAGCCATAATTCGCCTATCAGAATATTATTTAGTGTTTTGAGACTTCCATCGTCAAAGGTTACAGTATAAGGGCCCCCTGCCTCGGGAGTGGGGACTGCCAGCTTCCATGCTCCGTTCTTGTCTGCTGTTGCTACATATTGCTTTCCGTCCCAGCTGGTAGTTATTGTTACATTCTTGTTGGGAGTGGCTGTTCCCCAAAGGTTAGCGTTTGTCTTTTGTTGCATTACCATACCGTCAGAGAAAATAGCAGGCAACTTTACTTCTGCACGTGTTGATAAGCATATAGCCAGCAGAAAACCGGTCAATAGAATGCTTATTTTGAATCTTGAACTTCTCATTATTATGTTGTTATATTAATTACTCTGTTCCAAATATAGTGGACCAAGCAATCCGCCCGGAAGTAATGTATTCTCCTGTTTCCGGTATTTCGCATTTGTCCAGATGCCTTCAAAGGGTGCTTTCCCTTCATCTGTCCCTTTCAGTGCATTTGCCCATGTGTTTGTTACTTCGATTTCAAGCTCATTTGTTCCCTTTTTCAAGGCTGCTGTAATGTCAGCCCGGTAGGGAGCTGTCCAGACCGTACCGCAGTCTATTCCATTCACACGAACTGTAGCCAGATTGTAAACTGTTCCCAAATGCAAATACACCTGTCGGTCTTTCTGCTCTTTGTACTTCCAAGGGAAAGTGGTTTTATAGATAGCGGTTCCGGAATAATAACGAATCCGCTCGTTATCTTCTTTACTCCAATCGAAAAGGGCTTTTCGGGTAACTGTTTGACCGTTAGCGACAAATGTTACGGTGTATTCTTCTGCATCCAAACTTATATCCAGCAACTCTTTTGCCGGGCTATTTTTACTCTTTTGTACTTTTTGCAGAATATCTTCCTTTCCTTTGCTTTCATTAGCTTTCTCTATGGGATATACTATGAATACAGATTCATTAGGGGCCAATGTAAGGGTAACTTCCGTCCGATTACCTTTTATCTGATAAACAGGGTGGATATTCATTTCACCCGTTACCGGATTCCAACATTCCGGTTTTCTGTCGATGCGCATGCTTGCAGTAAATGTACGTGTTTCTTCCTGCTGATTGGCAATGAAATAAATGTCGCCGAGTTCACCGCGTCGATGTGTCCATGCAATATCTTTCGGTACAATCATATCACGTTCTAATCCATATGCAGAGAAATCATCCTCCATATAAGGAAGAGAAGGGATCAACACACCTGCCTCTTTAGATTCATTGATCTTTTTCTGTACTTCCGGAGATAATACAGGTTCCGGATTCATTGGGCGGGGAAGAGGTAATACCAAAACTTTATAACTGGCTCCACCGGGCAGCGTCATTCTACCGTTTTCTGCTTTTGCCAAACGGAGTAACGCATCTTTATTAAAGCTATCATAAGCATATCCACAAAGTGGATTTACCCACTTTTCAGGGTCGGCCATATTTGCAGAGTGTGTTACGCCTACCGGGCGCACACGTAAGGGTTGTCCTTCGTTCGCCAAACGAATACGTTCGCTTTCCACCCGTTCGGCACCATAAATTCCCGGAAGAGACGGAACTAAACGTTCCGGCAATACTGAACGTCTTGGAATTTCTTCACCCGTAAAGACAGCTATGTCGATTACTGGATGTCCGTATTGCAATAATGATTGGCAACGGGTTATGTAGTCACAGAATGCTTTTGCTCCCTTGTTCCACCATGTCTGGTCACGTTGGAAGAAAAGGCCGATGCCATCCAGAGTCATACCCGTTTTGCGGTCTAACCAAGGATTATGAACATATACATGGAAGAAAAGGCGGTTGATGCCTAAAGCATAGTTACGGTCCAGTAATGCTTTCAACATTGCTGGATGTTCGTCCCAAGTTCCGCGTACTTCCGTGAAACCTTCCGCCTGAATAATATTCTTGCCATAGATATGCGCTCCGCTAATGGCATCCAGCATATCGTTCGGCTTATCATGAGTAGGACTGTTCAGCCAAAATTCTCCCATAGGAAGGTCTACTTTCTGGTAATGCAGCAAGCCGTCACTGACCATGGTAGGTGCTACACATTCGGCAGAAAACTGGCAATCATATTCTTTGGCGCAATCGGCCAATACCTGATAGAAAACATCCACAACAAGTTCCGCTATCGTTGTGCGGACATCATGTAGAATCTTCTCACTTCGTTCGGCACTTTCCATCGGGATGCCTGCCAGTAGTGGCAAGTAAGGCATTAAATCATATCCACGGCGTTTTTTGAACTCGGCTGCAAAAGTCTCACTCCAGTTCTGGCTCCCGCATTCCCAGCTATCCACATGCATGTATTTTAATACACGGCGTGCAACCTCCGGATTTGTCTTTACGAAAGCTTGTGCAAACCAGTTGTCGAACTGCTTACGGACTGTCACAGGATTAAACTTGTCGCATTCCAGCCCCTTTCCCCCTCCGCCGGTGGCGTTGGTATGTCCGGTGGCGGTATGTCCCATGCGGAGTATTTTCCACTTACCTTTAGGAAGAGTTGCGGTTAATGTTCTTTCTTTAAAATTGCTCTTCGAATTGTTTTTAAATTGGTCCGTCAGATTAAGAATCTGTGAAAGGGTATAGCAGTCCTTCCCTCCTACTTCTTCTTCCTTTGTCGAAGAAGCGACACGCCATACCAGTCCGGCTTTACCTTCCCATTGGTCCAACCGGGCTTCCTGATGAAGGCGCAGTTCCTTGATTTTCAAGTTTGGCTTCCATTTGGCTGCATCCATATCCTCGCTTCCCGGTTCGCTACCTTCAGGTGTCCAGTAAAAGCGGAAATAGCGGGCGGTTGTGGCAGGTATTGTATGGGTGGAATTTTCATCTGTATTCTGCCATCCCTGACGTGCAGGAACGAGTTGCTTCACCAGACGATAGTTCGTTCCATCATCACTTGCCATTACTTTCAGACGGTGTGCCTGATAATTATTACCACTTAGAATAATTTCAATATTGCGGCAAGTAAAAGGCTGTTCGTATTCATATTGAATATAGCAAGGATAAGATGAACGGATTACTCCGGCATCATCCATGTTTACGGTTTTCTTGGCGTCGATATGATCTCCTTTAGCGATATTGGTACAAGTAATTTTAGCCGGCATGACATCTGCCACTTCCTCTTTTACAGGTAGGGCAAATAAAGAGATATCTTCATAAAATCCTTCATAAGCTTCCGGTTGTGGCAAATACAATTCTTTGATTTTGCCACCGTCGACGATTGTATCACTCCAGACTACTTTCTGCATCGATTCTTTCGGAGTCATCCAGGGACCGCCTGCCAATGCAAAACCATCACAAATATGCATCCCCAACTTTAACCCTAAACGATCGGCTTCTTCCATGCTAAAACGCACCATTTCCCACCATTCGGGAGTTAACTGTTGCGCTTTACCTTTGTATTGCGGTCCTTCTTTGACGCCTTTGATTGGCATCAGATAAGTTCCTCCCAATCCGGCGTGCTTCATTGCTTCCAGATCAGCAGTAATACCTTCTTTGGATACAGCACCAAACATCCAGTACCAAAAAGTCCAAGGCTTTGCTTCATCCGATGGATTCTGAAATAGTTCACGAAGTGAATGTGTTTGCAAAGCATTGGCAGGAGATATAGCAGTACATGCCAATAAAAAGAATGCAAATATTTGTTGTTTCAGTCGGCTTTTCATTCTAATCTATATTTTTACGTATAGATAAGACGAAAAAGGGACTGTTTTGTACTCACTATCCTTGTTCTTTTGTCATCTTCCTAAAATGAGTTGGTCTGTTACTTACTATTCACTGCATCTTCTATCCGAGATACTAATTGTGGATTGCTAGGGCGTGCTGTAGCTCCGAAATCAATAATCTGCCTAACATTTTATACCGAAGATCAAGAGTACATGAAATGCTATGTAAAAGATTTATGGTGGGATTATTGTGAATTACAGATCACTTTGAATGGTGAAAAGATACATGCTAAATTTAAATGTAACAAAAAATAATATGAAAAGAAAAATTTTCCTCCTATTATTACTATTTCTGATATTTAATATTGGTGTTCAAGCGCAAAAAATTTCAGTCAATAGAATAGATAAATTCACTAAAGATAAAGTTGTATATACATCCTATGAGAAAATTTCATCTGAAGCCTTCATAGGAACTCAGACCGGTAAAAATATTTGGATATGTTTTGGTCTTGAAAATGGTTTGAATTTTATTTTATTGAAATGGTTAACAGCAGAATCAAGATATGTAAATAAAGGATCAAAAGTAATCTTTCTCGATGAAGAAGAAAATCCTTATGTATTCAAAGTTTCAGATTACATATCTGGAAATGGTGAGGGGACAGTTGGAGCATTAGGCATGGATTTATGGGGAGTGCGTTTATTATTATTAGGAGATTTATCTGTTTTTAAAGATAATAAAATGACTGCAATTAGAATTGAAACTTCTAAAGGCTATTTTGATTATAAAATCAAAAGCGGAGCATCTAAGAAAGTCATGAAAGCATATAATTTATTCGAAGAAGCAATTAAATGATAATTTATTACTATCTTAGCGACCAATTAAGCGAGGTTGTGTCAAAACGCTGGCACAACCTTTTTTTATGCACAAAGCCCAGACTTTCACAAGCCCGGGCTTTGTTATTACCCAAAGTTTTTGTATCTTTAGGCATAAAGTTTTTCGTTATGGCAAAGTTACATTTTCGTCCTTACATTCCCAACCAAACAGTTCTTTTTCCCGGAAGAATTGATGAAAACATAGCAGCGAATGATCCGGTTCGCATAGTTAATACTGTTGTTGATAATCTCAATCTTGACAATTTCAAGAAGCTTTATAAAGCAACCGGTCGTTGTCCTTATCATCCTAAAATGATGCTTAAGGTGATTATCTACGCCTACATGAACAATATCTATTCGTGCCGCAAAATAGAGAAGCTTCTCCTACGTGATATTCATTATATCTGGCTTTCCGGTAATGAACATCCGGATTTTATTACCATCAACCGTTTTCG